>VOFE01001619.1_pt1:0-200000 | contig 1109759 bp, 1460 predicted proteins | sample 5384071 | NCBI WGS metagenome assembly VOFE01 (sample SAMN12384724, study PRJNA508395) | human gut metagenome | isolation source: healthy gut D | host: Homo sapiens
AGCCAAATCAGATACTTCGTTTGTATCCAAGTCATCTGGTATTTTAACACTCATCACCTGTCCGGCCTTGCTATACGAATATGTTAAATAGGTACGCACGGATGTATTACCCTTTATCGTCATTAACAACATTCGGGGATTATAATTACCGGATCGCTGGATAGCATCAGCTTTGACGTATATTGTTTTTCCTAAAAACTTTTTAATGTCACCTAAAACGAACCAAACTCCGGGAGCTGACCTGCCGTCTGTAGTCGGCCGTATTGTTACTTGGTTGTCAAAAATAGTTTCTCTTCCGAAGCTGTATAGTATTTCTCCGGTTAAATTAAGCAAATTCTTTCCCTTAGATTTGACACATACGGCGTATTTATCATTGATGGTTACGGTAATGTGTTTGGCTGATGCAACCGGTATAGGCTCGCTAGCCGGATTAATTACAATGTTACAATATGTGGTATCTTGTGGAGCAACGCCTTCAATTTTTCTGACGCCAACCTTATTTACTCGTGATATAAATGTTCCATCGGATTTATAGAAAAATATCGAGATACCTGATCCATTAATTACATTTTCATACTCAAATATTATTTTATCACCCGGCTTACATGGAATAGGATTTTTTGTTACAAAGTGCTACGGTGGCAGGCTTAAACGTTCCATCCGATACCTGGTAATATCCCTGCAACAACTCCCCATCAAAGAATCCCATATCCCCCACACCATGAACAATCTGAGGATAGTCAGGATTCGGGAAGGCTGTCCTCCAGTGTAGGGTTCAATCGAAAGAGGAGAATCCCTTTATTTATCATCGGATAAATCTTTATATTGCCATACTCACCGTTGGCAATATAACATTTTATAGTAGTATCTGTTTCAAATGTGTATGGTTTGTTCCATAAATCGTCGCCGTTGACTAATGTGTGAAAAATTTTATCTTTTTCATTAAAATAATATGTTCCAGCGCTTAATTGTATAGTAAAATTACGATGGCTACCGGTAATTTCTCCGTCAAGCGTTACGCTTCCATCATTATTACACGTGAGTACTTTATATTGAATTTGTGATGATAAAACAGTTTTCGCATCAAACAACTGTAACCCTTTTGTCGTATCCTGTCTGATGTCCCCTCAATCTGTTCCGGGATGGCGTTTCCATAGGCGGTAGGACTCGCTTTCACCGTATCTACAAACGTCTGCGTAGTCGTGTGGAGATAACTGTCTTTCGTGATCTGGTCTATCACTCCACGGGCATCCTCGGCAGCGTTGGCGGCCTCCTGTGCCTTTATATCTGCGTTGCTGGCCGCGGTATTGGCGGAAGAAGTTGCATTTTGTACATCTGTGATTTTCTGTGTCGCAACAGCGATTAACTGTTTTACCACATCCGTATCTTCTTCCGGAAGTGTAATATCTGCTTCCAGACCTTCCAAAACCTGGGCTGTTGCAAGCGTAGTATTCCATTCATTTGTAATCTCTTCCCCTGATGCTTTCACCGCACACACAATAAAGCTGACGTTACCCTTATACTGCGTCACTCGTCTGGAAAGGAGCCACGAAAACGTAATGTTATCCCCAGAGATTTCTACATCATCCACAATGTATTGATCTTTCTGATCGTTTGCGTTCCGGAAATTGACACGCAAAGCCAATTTGGACAGGTCAATATTGTCTCCGACAATCTTCGGGCACTGGAAATACATCCGCTCCACTTTCTCGTCAGATTCGACACCGAGAAGTTGGTATTCTGCCGGAACATCAATGACCCTTGTTTCCGGATCAATAACGCAACAGACCATCTCTTCCGCAAACGGTTCGGCTGACATGTGTTTTAATAATTCTTCTGCTATCACTTTCTCCCTCCTGTCTTACCAATACTTTATTTGTTTTGATGATCTGTCCTTTTTCCAGACCGACAACCTGCACACGGAAATAGTCTGCGTCTGTCACATCGTCGGAACTATGCACCGGTTCCGGATGATCGGGACTGCATATTCTTTTCCCTCTGTAAAAAGGAAGCGGCTGCCTTTCTCCGGCTCCATTCAGATCCGAAAGAAAATTCTGCTTTCAGGTATCCTTTGGAACCTTTACAATACCAGAGAAATCTCCAGATTTTTTTATATTTTGTTCATTCACTGAGAAATGCAATACTCTCATATATCCTCCTAATCAGAAACAGCTATTATTTGAATTCCAAAAGCGGTCGTACTAGGCCGGTACTTGTGCAATGTAAACTGCGTAGTAGTAGCACCGTCAGCCCATACCAAGGTACCGCTTTGCCCTGTCTGTGCTTGCACAATTACAATCGGTGCTTTCTCAAAAGCTTTTGGAAACTTCACAACCTGCGTCTCCCAGCTATTCGCTTTTGATATGCTGACAGATGCCGAAAATGCCTGTATTCTTCCATTTAAACGGTCGATTGTTCCTTGCGTATCATCTGGAAGATTATTAAATAATCTTGTCATATTTCTCCCGTAGTTGTAAAGTGGGACTTCAAGTGCAAAACCGTCCGGAAAAAGATACATCATATCCGTATAATCTGATGATCCCGGAATTTTGCCTACCCACTCAACTCCGTACTCCACTTCATGCCGCATACACTTATGTACTCCGTCATTTTGGAACTTGCTGCCACGGATTCTTCCGCAGAATTCTCCGTTTGTCGTGTAGTCGTAAAATTCGACCGCATTATCATTTATCACAAGTGCTTTCTTACCGCCGGAAGTATTTGTGATTTTTCCAGTAGTCACTTCGCCAAGCACTCCACTGATCGCCGATAGCTTATTGACCTTGATATTTTTCAACGCCTTTGTAACCGTAAAAACTTTCGTCAGTGTAATCCCGGAATATACCGCTTTGATCGTCAGTTTCCCGACATCCGCTGTCATCCCCGTTACCTTGTACGTCCGGGATGATGCCGTCCATGTTCCTGTCATACCGCTCCAGGAGACTGTCCACGTTGCACTGGCACTGACATCCGACGCTCCTTTATAGACATACGCTGTTCCGGTGGCCGGGGAGTAATCAAGAGGGTTCCCTTCGATATCGCACGGCAGCGCAATCGCTTCATTTGAAAGGATCATGCTGATCCCGTCCGTTCCGTCTACACCATCTTCTCCATCATGCCCATCCTTTCCCGGTTTCCCCTGATCTCCATAAACTCCTATAATATGCGGAGCTGTTTCAAACTGATTACCATTTGTATAAGTAACGACTTCATAATTCCACAAATACTTCTTAGCCGCGCTTATGGTCTGAACTGTTGTAGTCCATCCGGAAGTATCTGTTGTAACATCACTCCCTGATGCTGTGGCAAGATAATAGTTCGTAATACTTTGAATCCCATTTCCAGTTGCGCCTTTGTCTCCGTAAACGCCGATAATGCACGGAGACGTTGTGGTACTTGTGTCATCCGTATAGTGGATAACTTCATAATTCCAGAGATATTTTTTACTTGTTGTAATCGTCTGGATCTTTGTCGTCCAGCCGGATGTAGAGGTCGTTACACCAGAAGAGCTTGCGGACGCCAGATAATACTCTGTGATTGATTTTATCCCTTTCCCATCAGTTCCGTTTCCACCCATTTTACTCACAGAATATAAGGTAGATGAAGTATCATCCGTATATTCAATTACTGTTCTCGTCCAAAGATACTTCCCAGCACTTACCGAAGGAATCGAAGAACTCCAAACTCCGGTAGGAATTGTGGTTCCGCTGGAAGACGATTGATAGGTTACAGAGGTTGATCTTACACCTCTTCCGTCTTTCCCATCCTCTCCGTCCTTTCCGTCATCGCCGTTTCTTGATACAGAATACTCCGTTGTCTGGCTGCCATTTGTGTAAGTTGTTGTTTTTCTCGTCCACAAATACTGTCCAGGGCTGGTCTGAGGCGGATTTGGCACCCACTGCCCTTCTGGCGGCTCCACACCAGAGCTGCCAATCTGGTATGTAATCTCGGTAGATTTTACACTGACAATCTGATCTTTTAACTGCTCCATGATCTGCGTCACCTGGGATGTCGGATTCGATGTCAGGATCTTATAATTGGCAAGCACCCGCTGTCCTGTCCGGAGACCGTATAATGATTACACTGACTGGATCCGGGCTGAAAGATAGACTTTTTCCTGGAACCGGTTATCCGCAATCTGCACGGTATCTCCGATATCCGCCCTTAGATCATACAGACTTGCTTCATACGTCACTTTCACATCATTCCGGCTCTTCAACTCTGTCAGTCCCCGGTTTAAAAGCTCGTTGGCATCATCTGTGTCGTACTCAAATGTCCCAACGATATAGCCGTCAAACTCGCCTTGCCCTTCATAGTCATATGCGCGGAACCGGGACCACTTATTCCTTGCCTCCCGGTCGTAAATCCGATGTTCGCCTTTCGGACTGAAATACCGCCCATCATCGTAGTTAATATCAGCAATCGTAAGCTTATTCCCATTCTCGTCCTCTTTCCCGTAACACCGGATACAGGTAATCAGATCCTCGATGCTCCCGGACCGGGACAGGGAGATCAGGTTGATATTATCGATGAAACGCTGCTGGGTCTTACCTTCCCCAGTGTCTTGTAAATGTTGATGACTTGCTTTTGTCACCTTTGCGCCTTTCATTTCAATGGCAAACTCGCACTCTGCGTCAAACTGATTACATACATCCCCGATCCGGGTGAGCTGGCTGTCTGTAGTCCCCTCGAATTTGGTCGCTCGCTTTTGTAGCTTGACACTTCATTGATTCCGATTTCCCAGCCGGAATCGTGCAACACCACGCTCAGTGTGTCTTCAATAGATCTTGCTGCATAATCCCACGGAACGGCATACTCATTGATCAGATCCAATCCAATATCCTCACAATGAACGGTCCATTCTTCATCTCCTTCGATGGACATGATTGTATACAGCCGATCCTTGCCATACTTATCCCGGAACGCAATATAATTTCCCTCCGTGATATATACGGAATCCGGATGCCGGGGATCCGTCGTAAAATCATAGGTCCCCACCGCACTGTTATTTGTGATAGAGATCTCCTGTCCCAGACTATCCCCGCTGTCATCAATGGGAAGTGTCTGTGGCAAATCTGTGGACGGGGTACACAGCACATGCATATCCCGTCCGATAATAAACCATTGCATTAAATCCACCTCTCTTGATATGTGACTTCCACATCCGGTACGGACGCAAAACTGGATGTAATGATTCCCAATGTATGCTGGCCCGGAGGGAGAAGAAGCGGCTGACTGCCAATATCCGCCACATCCGTATCATAAGCATCATTAATATAAACACTTCCGGATGCCCCGTCTATTTCTACAATATCTCCATTGGAAAAATAGTTCGGGATATCCTCATACCGCTCGACATTATGCTTTATCACATGAAGCGCGCGAAACACATTGTTTTCGGTATGAAAGTTATCTTTATAAGCTGCCCCATACCATGTAATTTTTCTCAGCTCCGCCTCCGGGTTATCTACATAAAACGTTTTGCAGATACCGAAATTATTGAACCGGATCGTAACCTGGTTTCCTATTTTTTCCGCTGTAACAGCAGGACCATAATCTCCTCTTGCTGTAACTCCCTTTTTTGCCATTGGGAATGTACTGTCCGTATGCCATACATTTTTATTACCGATAAATACCGCCATGTAATAATACTCGTTTACCGGAGAAGTATCTTCAAAAATAATAGAACAGATAATGTCGTCATGTTCATCGACCATTGTCACGGAAGTGTGCCCGACTTGTACTCCTTTGAAAACAGCCCCAGCCGTATTAAAGTCAAAACGGTACGCAACTTTCCAGTTGACCGGATATTTGTTATTTACATCTTTCGGAACTATTGTGGTAAGGGGTGCCCCATGCCAGGAATTGCCACTTCCATAGTCCTTTGTCGTCGCATAGCCTTCATTGGTACTCTCTTTTACATATTTAACAACACCATTCTGCAACCGCTCAGATGTAACCGGTGGGGTGATCCCTGGTTTACTAACCACCCTTTATCTTCATACAGGTGGTCATCAAACAGCTTCACCGACTCCTCATAATGCTTTCCGTCTACCTCTTCCGGTTTCCCGATCTGGTAGAACCGGTCTCCCAGGGTAAACGCAATGTAGCCGTTATCTGACTTCATGGTGGCTTTGATATTAATAGGAACCGACTCTGTCCCATTATTCTCCAGAGTGATCTGATTACTGCCATAATTCTCCGCGGTTTTCTCAGCAACTGAATGGGCTACTCCGTCCGGGATCAGCCAGGTAATCGTCCCACTGCCGTAATATAAAACTTCCTCCAGATCCAGCCCCTGATGGCACCGCATAATATACCTTATTAGGAGTATCACCAAAAATTAAAGGCTTGGGCTTATCTACATTAAGCACCCGCATCAGATCATTATAATTCTTTTCTATATTCCCATTAATCTCAAACGGCATAGGAATCTCTTTGGCGCGGTATGTTGTTTCCTGAAAGATTGATCCCCGTGCTGTATTTCCAATCTCCAGAAGCTGAGGATCCCAATCAACTCCCGATCTGGAAGTAAATCCATTAAGGACATGAATATATTTATTTAATTCCGTGTCATTAAACAAAACTGACATACTCACTTATCTTTCACCCCTCAATCTGTTGTTTATTTTCTCAATTCTTTCCATCTCTTTTTTCATAGGCTTTACAATCGTTTTTGCCATTGTTTTTCCATCCACTACCAACGCCGCTTCCACTGGCCGATTTGCATATCTGGTCAGTTGCTTTACTGCTTTCATTAAGTTCTGAACATCTTCATTATTTGATCTTGTCACAGTCCCTCTGTCAATCCAGACATTCCCAGAAGTTCCAGTTGATGCCGATGTAATTTCAACACTCCTCTTCTGTAGAGCCCGGACAGATGCACTCAGTCCATGTTTCATATCATCAACAGGGATGTTCTTCTCAAATCCTACTCCCATACCAAGAGCCATATATTTTCCTACCTCGTCCTGAAATACTTTTGACGGGGAATGAATTCCAAGGAAACTTTTGGCTGCATTTAAAGCACTTTTTGGCCGCACTCTTTGCCGCACTCACAATAGATCCAGCAAAATTTCTGATGCCGTTCGCAATACCATTCACAATATTCTTACCAATAGAACTCCAATCAATATTGAACGGATTCTTAATTTTGGTAATTAAACTTTTTATTATTGATCCGATACTACCGAATAAACTTTTTATTCCACTTCCAAGACCTTTAATAATATTTGCACCTGTACTAAACAGATTCAAATGCGTAATCACATTCAGAATTGCTTTTACAATTTCTCCAGCATTTGCAATGATAGTTGGAATGGACTGAATGATCCCCATTCCAAGTGTCACAATAACTCAATTCCGGCTGCAAAGCAGCTTTGGCAACAAAGAGTCAATTTTTGCACAAAATTCATGGATCAGTTTCGGGACCTTTTCAATCAGCTGTGGCAATGCGTTTGCCACCCCCATTGCCAGTGAAATCAACATATTGATTCCAGCGTCTACAATTTTAGGCAGATTACTTATGATCCCCTGTGCAAAATTAAGCAGTACTTCTGCTGCTTTCGGAATCATCTGTGGCGCATTCGCTGAGATAGCGTTCGCCAGATTCAAAATAATGTTAAGTGCCAGTTGTCCCAGTGATGGAAGTAGAGAAATAATCCCCTGCGCCAGCGTTATCAAAATCTGCCTACCTGCTGACAGCATTTGTGGCAGATTTGTATTTAAGCTTGTAATAAATGCCTGGATGACCTGTACTGCCGTGGTAATCATATTCGGTAACGCCTGTGCAATGCCAGTCAGAAGATTAAGCAATACCTGGCTTCCAGCCTGTATCAGCCCATCTACTCCCTGTGTCTGGAACGCGTTCGCCATCTGATTAATGGAGTCGATCGCAGCTGGAAGCAAAGTACTTACCATGCTGTCCGATATTGGCTGTACTACATCTCCAAGAAGCTGCTGTGCATTATCTTTCAGCGTGGAGATCATGCCATCAAATGTCTGTGACTGTTTCTCCATTGACTGGTAATATTTCCCACCTTCAGATGTAGCGCGCTCCATAGAAGCTGTGATCTCATCGACAGAAATCGTTCCTTTGCTGATCCTGTCATATAATGACGACATGGATTCACCCGTTGACTCGCTTATTTCCTGCAACGGGTTGAATCCAGCTTCGATCATTTGCTTTACATCTTCCAGCTGCACCTTCCCGGCAGAAGACATCTGACCGTATGCCATAGCGATACGAGACATTTTATCCGCAGAACCTTGAGAGATGTCCCCAAGCATCATCATCTTGTCCATAGCCTCATCCGCTGTAAGGCCATAGTTCATTAAGAGCTGTGTTGTATCAGCGAGATCAGAGAGTTCAAATGGTGTCTCAGCACCAACCTTTTTCAACCGGTCAATGACTTCCGCAGCTTTTTCAGCTGATCCAGTCATAACCTCAAACGACGTCTGGTACGTTTCGATCGATGCGTTATACTTCACTCCTGCTACTGCTCCGGCACCAAGCGCAGCTGTAACACTTCCGATTGCACCGGTTAAAACTGACAGTCCACCCTTTGTCAAACTTCCAAGTTTTGTAATTCCATTATTAAAACCTTTTTCCGATATTTCTGTATCGAATTTTAATGAGCCATCATAGCCCGCCATACTATCCACTCCCTTCTGTGAATAGCGCAGGCTCTTCGGCTCACTTTAAAGCGCTTTATATTTTGATTTCAATTTCTTTTTTACATGTACGGCATTTAATATAGACCCCTTCCGCCTTTGCAGCATTGTCATACACAACAATTTTTGTATGGCAGTACGGACAATAGTACCATTTTCGCACCAAGAGTGGTTTTTGCAATTTTTCAAGTCATCACCACCTTACGCAAAGGCATGTCCGATCTCATAGTCGGTCAGCTCCTCCGCTGGGAGCTGAATGGAACGCTGAATTTTTAATATCCGTTTTCTTTCATCTCTGTCCTTAATATCTGATAGGTTGATCCCTCTGTACATAATCCGCTGCTTGATCTCAGTATCATCCGACAGACCATCAAATAACATCCGGAATTTCCACCAGTGCAGGTATTCCACTGTCTCCAGATCGATTCCATAGTCTCGAAGAAATCCAGAAAGGATGTAGGGATAATCAATCTCATAAGAAAACAGATTTTTCTTTTCCGTCTCTTCCTGCTCTTCCCCTTCTTCTTCACTATCTGAATTATTTTCTTTTTCTCTTTTAAGTCCATGGTAACGAAGTCGGTTAAGGCATGAATGGCCTCCTGGTCAATGGAAATATCTGTTAAAAAGTATTCCCCAGAATCATAATTCTTTGAATTTCATTCAGCTCCTTGCATTTCAGCATATCTAAAAGACGGATGTATTCTCTAAAATCCGTGATGATTGGATAAAACTCTCCATGAACCTCAAGGACTTTCGGATATTCCTCATAAAACAGATTCATCCAATCACTTCTTTCCAGATGCCCTTCCCTGTGCTCTATTTGGCTTGAATTTGTTCATCATCGCATTTCTACGCTTATTGGCTTCCAGTACTCCCTTATTGCATTCAGCAATAAAATCCGAATAGCATTCTTCACAAATTCGGGCATTTTTCTTTCCGTCAAACAGCTTATTTCCCATACCAGGACCGAATATATCATCAAAGAGCTGATAAAACATGTCGCAGTATTCTTTAATAATGACAGTCTGCGTTCCCACTTTCTGTAGTTCTGATTCCTTCTTTTCTAAAGTTTCAAAAAGCTTTCTCGTATTTATGCAGGAAATCATAATCTTCCATATCGATTTCCAACTCTACATCATTCCATTTCCAAAGGCTCATAGATTCATCTCCGTTTCTTTTTTAATCTTCTGGAATTTTACCCTTTGTATAAGTTGCTGTCTTCCAGTTGTCTTCAGAAGTTGCATATCCTTCTTCAATCTCAGATACTGATTTGAACGTACCGGAATAGATCATCGCATCCGTTCCATCACCATCAGTATCCGGAATTACCGCATAAGTTCGTTTTGTTGCCTTACAACGCTTCTGTTCATCCTCAGTAAAAAGTTCCACTCTCACAATATCTACATGAGCGTCATCTCCCAGAAGTTCTTTATCGTGGATCTCGGACAGTCTGTCATGAACAGGCGTATTGGTATGCCTGTCATAAGAAAACTCGATAGACGGCGCATACCCCACCACATCCGAACGCTCCGCATCCTCATCCACATACTGTCTGGAATACTCTTTTGGATTCTTGCTGTTAGTCATAGTAGTAAATCCCGTCATTCGTTCCAGTTTCTGAGCGCTGCCGGTTTTGTCCGTATCCATGAAAGCTACTACCTGAGAGCGTCTCACAATTTTTCGGTTTCGTATCTGCCATTTTGTTTTATACCTCCTGTACATAAATCAAGCGGCACTCTATACGATATTTTGCATTGATCTCATTCACATCGTACAGATAGCCGCTGTTTAAAGTTTCCATTAAAACAGGGAGCTTCCCATCCTCCAGTTCCGGGAAGTTCCCCATAAAGCTCTGTTCTTCCAGCCACTCATCAAAAGCTTGGAAAAATCCACTGTTTTCAATATTGATCCGGGCATCCTGATCATATTCCTCCTGGCTGGTAAAAGCAAACTGGAATTGCTTTTTGCTCCTCCATCCGTGTACCGCTGTATAATCGGATCGCAAGGAAGCGGATCAATAGAATACTCCATTCCTTCCCCTATATAGTCCACATTCACACGACCGCCTTCAAGAAATGGACAGGTCAGAATAAACGACCGTATACTATTAATGAGATTTGACATATTTTGCAGCTCCTTTCAAAATTGAATCTTTGTGCCGGTTTTTCATCCGTTCAAACCAGTGCGATTTTTCTTTATGTTCGTAATACTGCCGGCGGGCATACGGTGCAATCTGATGAATCTCTCCACTGCCGATCACAGTGCCAAGGGTTGCCGACTTAATCAGTGCTCCTGTATTTCGCGGTGTCTCTGGATTCATCCGGCGGATACATTCAGAGTCCACAAACGCCTGGGCATTTTCGAAGCCTTTTTCCATACTCGGTTCAAATCCAGGATTCCATTCCAGCCGTGCTGTTACTTTGCCACCCTTAGAGCTCTGCGTATAAATAGTCCCTCTCATTGTCTTAATCTCAAACTTTTTTCTTCCCTTTCGCCATTACGCTCCCATCACCTTAATATGAGGGTTATCACCGAACATATTGTAATTGACAGAGATGACCCTGGTCTTCTCCAGACCTTCCAGATCTTTCACGGTCTGCATATCCACAGAGCAGTTCCCTTTACGATATAATCGTCCTTTTTCAAGACGATACTTATATCCGGGATCCGTATGGTATATACGTCTGCGCTTTTCAATCCCTCGGTTGTCACAGATGCCTTTTCATTCTTATACCACCACGCATCCGGAACATAGACCCGTATCCAACGATCAAGCCCGGTCTCCGGATCATACTGTCTGTTGTAGATGGTAATGTCGGTATTCGTCAGCATTCCGCATCAACTCCCGCATACAGAAGACCGGTATTGCCAAGGTACACTTGCACGATACTGTAAAGCAGACTGTTAAGGGATACTCCTGTATCGTATGACACGGAGTACCCGTCCGTATTTTCGGACGTCTTTCCATTTCTCTTCTCATCTGCATACAGGATTTCCGACATCTCGCACACTGCACACTTCGCACGATCGCACCAGTCCTTTTCCTCCCAATCGCCGGAACAGCGGCCAAACGTATAGCTGTCTAGCCGCTGCTCTGCCTTCTGCGAAATCCTCTGCCAGTCTTTTTCAGCAAGTTTTGTCCCGCCGTAGATTTCTGTATAGTATTCATAATCGACCTTCATATTGTGCCTCCTTATGAACTTGCCATAATGCCCGCAGTTTTTAAAGCATCCAGCAATGCTTTAAACTCCGCTTTTGTCACTTGCTCGCCTGCCGCTTCCGGAACAGCTGCGGCCTGCTTGACCGTTCCGGCTTTTTTTCGGTGGTGGCTGTGCCAGGGATGCCGTTATTGGCGGTTTCCACCCCTGTTTCAAGGTTATTCATCTTTTCTTTTGTAATAACATCGTTGTCATTCAATTAGTCTTTGAGTAAGCCATATCCATACCTCCTACTCTGTTTTTCCTATTTTTGCCTTACCGATTTTCCCGCTGCCAATCAAGGCCAAATTGTCAGCGGGAGTTATTCCCCGCTACTGTATGGACATAGATACCATCTTTCTTGTTGTCCTTGCACTCAGCAATACCAACAGTACGATAGCCAAACTTCCATGCATCTGCATCCTGATTCTGCTCCGGTGTAATGATTTTAGAGACTGTATGTTTCTGATACTGGATAGCAGCCTGCTTATCTACAATCAGGAAATTCATATCCAATCCTGCTGCATTCTTTGCATATCCTCCGACTCCATTCGCAGTCAGATCGATTTTGCTGTAAAATCTTCCCTGCGGTACCTTGATGATTCCTGCAAATCCTTCAATAGCCTTTTTGGAAGCTGTCGTATCCAGATCCTCAATCATGCCATATACGGTAGGATTGATAAACAGATAGCAGGTCGCAAGATTGGCTTCTGCATTTTCGATTTTTCCACGTGCTGCACGAAGAGCTGCCAGGGCAGTCTTTCCATCAGATAAGTTTGCCTTAACTGTGGTCACACCGGAAATCTGTGCATAGGAAGCAAGTCTCCAAGCATCTAGTTCTGGAACAACCTTTGTCCGCAGGAACTCCCCAGACAGACGACTAAATGCAAGTCCCGCAGTTTCAATATTGTCCATTGCATCTACAGTAAACATACGTCCCCGATCGTAGGTACATTTTTTGTTTCATATTCCAGGGTTACATCACCAGCTACATAACCCGTCTGTTTGTTGTAATCCGCAAGACCCTGCATTGAAATTTTCGGAATCAAAATTTCATTGGCATTGGCTCCTTCCTGTACAAGTTCATTCGGACCGTCCAGAACGGCCGTAAGGGATGCCAGTTTGTATACTTCATCCAAAAGTGTAGAATACTGTTTTCTCAGTGCGATTGTATTTGCCATAATTTTTTATTCTCCTTTCTTTGCTGTTGGAAGACCCATTGCGGCTCTGATCGATGCCAGACTTCCCATATCGTTGCTATTGCCACCTTTATCATTTGTCGGTCCAACAGGATGAAAGAACGGTTCATCTGATCCAAAGAGATAGGAATCCGATTCCTTTGCCGCATCCAGCGCTTTCTTGATATCAGCACTCTGATCTTTCGACTCTTTCAATATATCAAGATCCAAAAGCGCCATAACGGCCTTTTCATTTCGTCCTCCCGCTGCTTTAATTGCTTCTTTCAATGTGTCCTGGAAGATGCGGTCGGCTTCTTTTGCTGCGTATTCCGCGTCCTTATCCTTCAGATCCTGCTGGAGCTTTGTGATCGTGGCTTGCATTTCTTCCGGCTTCAAATCTTTGAATTTATCAAGCTCTTCTGTGGCAGTATCCAGTTGAGACTTGTAATTGTATCTCTCTCCTTCTGCTGCCTTTATTTTAGCTTTTTCAGCCTCGATATCTGCGCCATTCCAGCCCATAATCTTATCGACAACTTCTTTTTCTAGTCCCAGGTCTTCCAAATCTTTTCTTTTCATAGTTACATTTCCTTCCTTTCATCTACGCTTTTTACGAGGTCGCACCTCTGACTTCCAGTAAGTCCAGACTGTTTTACGCCTGATCTGCTGGCATAAAAATAAGACGCATAACCCCGCGCCTTAAGGGAGATAGTGGATCACATCCTACAGATCAAAGCAGATATTTTTCCACTTCTTGTAAGCATCAAAGTACAGCTCGTTCTTGTCTCCATTGTAAGTAATTTCATAGTACATACCATCAGAAATAGGTTTGCTGAGCAGTGCCTTGTGGTTCTGAAGCGTCTTGCAGTACCAGACTACAAAACATCATTCACGGTTAAGTGTCCTGTTGCATCCGTTTTGTCCTTATTTGAATTGAAATACTCCACAACTTTAGCTTTGCAGATATTCAAAAATTCCTGACTTCCCATATCCATTCACCTCCTTCTCTAAAAATGGGTATAAAAATACCGCTCACTCCGAAGAATGAACGGTACTAATTATTGTGTTTTTGGTAAAGTATTTCATCATACAGCGCATACAGTTTCTTTCCTAAATCATTTACTGTTTCCTGATCATCGAGACCTCTGTATACAATCTCATCATTTATCAGAAGCTGTACTTCATCGATGTCCGATACATCTAATTCCACTGTATCTCCTGACTTCTCTCTCCGATCCATAATCAATGGCTCTATATCTTCCACTTCGCTCGAAAGGAGTTCTACCATTTCTTTATCCAATTTTAGCACCACTGATCCTCGCCTCCTATCTTGGATTACACTGTATCAGAATCCCTGTCTTTGGATTTACAGATACTATACATTTATCAGTTACATACTTTATACTGTTAGGATCCCTTTCCCTAATCCTGGGCGTTCCGTTAAGAAGTGCATCTTGTATGTCTTCGATGCTTACCCCGCTTCTTGGTCGGTGTGTCTTCGGGTCTTCCTTGGTTCCAATCACTCTCTCCATGAAATGTTTGCTCTGACCGGTCATCTTTATTCCCGTAGACGTTTTTAACCCAACAATATCTTTTTCAACCATTTCATAAAGTGTTTTATAATTCCTGAACCCGGATAACGGTGAAATCATTCCATTTTTGACAGAATTTGTATAATCTGCCAGCAAACTAAATTCTTTAGGATCATTGTACTTCATCTGGCGGAAATCCGCAAGGTTTCCAACGCCGTCTCCAATAATGCTCTTATATCTGTCATACTGCTTTGCATCTTTTGTTGCATTTCTGATCATGTCAGGAGTATACTTCGCATTCTGGCGCTTTGTATTCGTTGCAATATGTCCGCGCATATCATAGTATATCCGCTCACGCTCTTCTTTTAACCCCATCTTACGGCTGAATCTTGAATATTCATTTAGCTGTCCTTGATACTTAGCCCTAGCCAACATAACATCATCTGGATCAGCGTCTCCATCTTTCAGAAGCTGTACTTTTTCCCGCTGTGCCCGCATCGCAGCCTCCATTTGACGCTGACGCTGCTTCGCTTCATATAGTGTATATTCTTTTCCATTGAACTCTTTCGGAGTATTTTCCTTTCGATTCTGCTCCTCCAACCACTCATCCGTCCAATTTCGCTCAGAAATGCCAGGTATAAACGGATATCGCTCATGGTAGCAGTTGACACCTTCCAGCCCTGTCACAGTACCAAGTCCGCAGACAGTAATCAACTGCTTTTTACTCCATACCTTCCCCTGCCAGACCGCATGGGTCGGACGTGCCCCGGCATGCCACGCAATTTCATAATACTCTGTGCCAAGTTTCTCCGCATTGAAGTCCGAGATATGTCCGGTCAGCTGCGTGATCCCTGTCATAACCGCTCTTCTGGCGGCAACGTCCACTCTGTTTGCCCTGCCAGATGCATAATTAATTTGTCTGAGACCGCTATTGGTCAGCTGAGTTACAACGCGTCTGAGCACGCTGTTATAATCAAATGCCCCAAATACAATATCCAGACAGGCGGAATCCAGATATTTCTGATAGACTTCTGCAAGAGGAGTAAGCACCGGATTTTCTCCACCATAATCCAGATAAAAACCAAGAGACTGCGTAATATTCCGCAAGTCCGCATCTGTCTGCTGAATCAATGCATTTGTGATCTGCTGTAGCTCATCGTTTTCCTCATAAGGGATAAATTCGCATTGATCTGCTCATAAATGTCTTTATTCCGGACATATTCCCAGTCGATCACTTTGTCGTACAGTTCAAACATCTGCGGATATGAAGCATTAAGTGCTTCTTTCAACATTTTTTCGATGTCTTCCGAAGAATTTCCAAGAATCCGCAGCCGATTGATCTGCCAGTCTGCCGTGCTGGTTATCTTTCCAGCCTTTTTGATACGCCGGACAATGTCCTGCATGATTCTCATTTCAAGGTCAGAATAGTTCCTCTCTATCTGTCGAGATAGCTGTTCCTTGTATTCGCGATTCATGCAATCACTCCATTACTTGATTTTGCTCCGGTAGCTTACTTCTGGCAGTAGTTTCATCCTCATTGTACCACTTCATACGATACTCTAACTGTGTCATAACGCCCATACTCACGTCCTGACGATCCTGCTGACGCTCTGTTTCCTCATCTGTAAGGATTGAATCGTTGAATTTGCAGGAGAATTCATATCCGGACGTATATAGGCCGTTATAGAACGCAAGGCCAGCCACAAAGTCTTCCAGGCACTCTCCCAATTTCCCTTGGATTGCGTTCACCCGATTGTACTTCCGGTATTTCGCTGTCTTGATCTCCGTGGCGGTCTTAGCTACATCCTGCACGTCTGATAAGTCGCCGTAAGCAAGACCAACAATAAACTCAATCTCGCGCTTAATCTCTTCCAGACCGCGCTTGTAAGCTTCATCCCGCATCTCTGGGGAATATTCCTTGAGAAGCTCATTATCCTTTCCGGCTTCAAGATTCAGCCCCCGGTACAGCCGCTTATTGAGCCTTGACATTCCGAATCGCCCTGTCTGCTTATCGGCTTTCAGAGCCCTGTTATCCACATGGATTGCGCGCTCTCCGGACTGATATTCCCAGTCGAGCTGTGATCCACGGATATCTGCTTTTCGAATCCGCTCCCGTGCCGCATCGAAGATAGATACTCCACACCCTGATCCATCCACTTTGTTCTTGATCGGATTCCGATAATATCCGAAATCCATCTGCTGCATGCCGGGATATGTCACGGGTCCTGGATTGATTTCAGCCCATTCCGGAACCTCTTCCAAACTACAGATCTGACCAATATCCGAGGTGTCCTGCGAATGGTAGCACTTGTTCAGAACGGTAAGATTTCCATTATCATCCAGATAATGCCGCTCAAATCGTGTGTAATAATTGTTTTCGCCGATCCGCTTCGTGGTCAGGAAACCAATATCCCGCGGCTTTCCATCATCACCAAATGAAATTGGAATGAACTTATCCGCTGTGATAAACTCGGATTTATTCGGTCCAATCGGCTTCAAGACGAAAGATCCAAGACCCAAACCATCTTGCAGGTTTTCGTTCAGATCAGCAACCGCCTTCTGATAGATTCTGTTCAGTCGCTCTATACTGACAGATGTCTCCATCTCTGTCAGTACTACATCTGCAAACTCCCGACAAATTCCCTGCTCAATCCTCAGCGATTCAATATAATCCGTAAGCCATTCCGCCTGTCCATTCAACATCTTTTTCCAGTCGTCAATAGCGTTTATCATCGTATCGGAAAGAGCGATATCCTTACCGACTATATTTTTCAGTGTTGTATATCCGAACATTCTCATCACCCCTCTCCAAAATCTTCTGAATCCATCAAACATTTCCCACCTCCTGGATCAGATATTTCATATCTCGCTCTATCGTATATTCAAAAGCGTCTAGGCTGTCAATATCAGTGCTGCCATCATCCAGCCTTTCATCTTTGTCTTTTACATCCTTATTCCAGACCGCCTCAGACAGGGCAATTTTCAGAGACTGGCAATCACTTGTAATAAAAACCGTCCTGCTCCCATGAGCTTGACGGTGCATCTGATCCGATCGTTAATCGCACGCTTTTTTCGCGGGTTTTACAGCGATCCAAGGAACATCTTTTTCAACCACATTTCGGATGGAATTTCCAAGGACCGTCTCTGCATTATCCCAAAAGACAGATTCCACATTGCAGTATTCCACGTAATCTCCGTGTTTTACGACAACAGCATATTCCTCCAAGACTTCCCGGACAAACTCGCAAAACAACTCGTTCAGACAATTGCTGTCTATGTCATCGCTTTCATCCTCTGCCTTGATTCGCTTCGATTTTAACACTATCACATCCCGATAATCATCCGTATATCCACGAGCTACAAAGGAATGTCCCGACTGATTCCTCCGAAGTCAATCCCGATTTCTATGGATACGATATCCTCCTTCCGGAACTGTTTGATCTCCGCATCTGTTTCAATCTGGTCAACCACCTCGCACCGGAACGCTTCTGGGTTATCCGCAAACCTTTATAGATCGCGCCCTCTGCGCGTTTCCAGAGCCCTAGAATCAGGCGGTCGTAGTATATTGTACCCTCGTATTCTTTGCAGAGCTGCTCTACAAAGTCCGGATCCAGAAACGGATTGTCAAAAATGGTGTACCGCTGCAAGTAGATATCCAACTCTTCATTGTCGAGGAACTCTTTCAGCCAATGCGTCGGATGCTCTGGGTTACAACTCCCGTCAAAACAGGAGTACGGCTTATCCAGACGGGATTTTAACATCTGGAACACTTCTTTGTTCCATTTCGCGATCTCATCACCGTAACAGTACTTGATCGATGATCCCTGAATCTTTGCTACCTGGCTGATCTTCTCAGCCCCCAGGCAGTACACATCCTCTCCACAGATCCGTGCTACATTCCGGCTGTTGATCGTGCCGATCAGCGCATCCGTGTATATCTCCCGCATAGGTTGCAGAACATTTCGCTCGATAGATTCTTTTGATACACCAAGGATGACATTCAGCCCAGGCTTTCCGGCCCGCTCCTCGGATACGGAAATGGAACCACAAATGCAGTGTCAACATAGGACTTTCCCGAACGTACCGCGCCAGACTTGATATTCCATCTATGCGTGGCATTGACTATATACTCATTCTGTTTGCTGCTTAATTGCATTGTCACGCATCTCCTTCAATATCTGTCCAGACTTATCCAGCGCCTCGCTCAGTTTCATTCTCTGCGGTCACAACTTCGTTTCCGTGCCTCTTCAGCTCTGTATCTGCCTCACGGTTCCGGATATCCTCATCCGACTTGTCGCTCTGTCCGGCATATTTCGCAATCGCCTCTTATGCTTTCACATTACCGGACAACCCTTCTTTGATCATGGCCATATTTAAAGCCGATTCCAAAGTACACTCTACTCCAAGTGACTCTAAAACCGGCTTCCATTCTTCATTATCTATTTCAGCAGTAAGCAGCATGTTCAGCGTCTTCCGGAAATCTGCTTTCCGGCGTCTTACCGCACCCGATGCTTTACCGCCATTTCTTCCACGTTCTCTTGCTTCTCTCTTGGTTCGCACCGGTTTTAAGTTCTGTTCATTCGCCACTTCACCACCTTCAATTCTGGTTTATTTTTGCATTAGAAAAGCACCCCGGAGGGTGCCTCTTAATAATTTTTTATTCGGCAATCATAACATCTGCCATACCATATTCTGCAAATCCTTGATTATTTGACCAATTTAATTTTAGCATCTTAGCTTTTTTTAAGTCGATTTCAATTTCTTTTACCGGATCTTCTGGTTGGATAGAAATGACTGGTTGAATTTCTCCATCCAATGTATAAGTTAAAGTAAATGTTCCTTCTTTTTTCTGTCTCATCCAAATGGCCTATTTTAAATTTCATTTTACTATACTTGCTTCCCAAGTTAAATTCAACCCCTTCAGTATTATCATAATAATGAAGTATAAAACCGTTTGTATAGTTATCTCCCCTTAAGGACATGGTATCCGTTTGCATTATCTCAAATCCATTACAAGGATCCACCACTTTAGCAACACTCAGTAAAGAAACATATTCTCCATCTTCATTATCTTGAAAATTTTCATTTTGAACTATACTAGTACTATCTTCACCAGCACTTTCTTTCATTTCCTTTTTTGCTTCTTCTAATTGTTGCGTGAGCTCCCCATTTTCATCTTCTAATTCTTTGACACGTTCAACTAGGTATTCTACTGCCGATTCTGCACTTTCATTATCAATTTTCAAAACCTGACTTACTTGATTTTCAATTTTTTGCTCAACTTTTTCGCTGCCAGCATCGAAGCTAACTATGGCAGCTATTATCCCACAAGTTCCTGTAATGATAGCAGCTTTAATTGTACCTTTCATTTTTCCTCCCTCTCCTCACATTGAAACCCTCTTTTATAATATTCCATATTTTTACATATTTCAACAAGAAAAACACTCCACACTTTTATGCAGAGCGCCTTTCTTGTATGTAGTGTTCGAGGGAGAAAATTGTCTGAGCTCAACAGCCCATCCAGAAGTGCTGTCATCCACTTCTTTCAGCATATACTATAGCATTTTAAAACCGGACAATCCGGGACAAAACGGACAACTTTCAATTTTTCTTCAAAAATCTCTGTACTTCTTTTTCGAATTGTCTCTCCGCCACCCTTGCATTTCATTAGCGTCGCCACCTCTTCCCAGGTCAGCTCATTGAAAAACTTATACCGGATGATCCGCTGCATCCGGAATGGGATCTCCTGCATCCACTCTTCCACTCCAAGTTTCAGATCCGATGCTACCTTCCTCTGCTCTTCCAGAATCCTCTTCTCTCTTGCCAGCGTAAAGGCATCTGCTGCCGTCTCAACCGATCCGCCCAGGCTAAAAGACCGCTCTTCGTACGGCCAGTCTGGATTACTCCCCCGAACCTTGTCCTGAACAAACCTCTTTTTCTTCTCCAGCTTCTTGATCTCTGCTTCTGTCTCCTTGATAAACTCGCAGGCATCTATGTAGTCTTCAAGAATCTTCTTGTCCATTGCCTTCACCTCCAATCCCGAACTTCTTCGCTATGTACTTCGCCACATCAACCGACTTACCTTCCTCTTTTACCTTTGATTCAAAAACCTCTTCCATTTGATATAGCAGACAGCAGAACTACATATTCTTTCAAGGGGACAATCGTCACACTTATCCATAACCACACTCATAACTTTTCCGAGTTTTTCTAATTCCTGCATGTCAGTCCTCCTCTATTAATTCAAGATCTTCCCTTGATACGCCTATAATATATGCATATTGTCCACAGTGAGGGCATTTTTCGGTTTTTATGTATAAGCCTTTACCTGGGACAACATTTGCGATTGTCACTGTACCCCCTGCACTTACACCGCATCCACCTTTATTAGCAATATCTACAAGAGCTCGTGCTTTTCTTCCTCTTAACATTTCTCTAGTATATTTTTTAGATATCATTTCTAATCCTCCAATCCAAATCAATCTTCTGCCCACATTTCGGGCAGAAATCATAGTCATCATAATCTACCTCATAATGTTCTCCGCAGTTTTGGCAAATCCATGTATCATATACCATCTGCCCATCTGCATATCCATCACCTTCATAATCTGGAACTTTCGCCGTATCCCGCTCTTTCAGCTCCCGCCACTTCGCAGCTTCTTCGTTTGTCAGCAATACCGCATCTTCAACCCTTGCGGTATCACCCTGCGCAATATAGAAATCAACGAAAAAACCAATAACCTGATTAACTGTAATTTCATCTCCGAATATATTTTCGAGTTTCTGAACTACTTCTTTCAACTCCATGATCTGCTCCGGGGTGAGCCCGGTGTCCTCGTAAAGTTTAAGTTCTTCAAGTCGCTTCCTTGTATCATATGCCATTTTTGCTACATCAAGCTGACCGGTAAATACTTTGTCGTGTTTATGTTTCTCTTCAACTCTTTTCAGTTCTCTAATCATCATTTCTGTATCCATCTCTGATCTCCTTAATCCTCGAATAAGCCACCGCAGACAGCCTATCCACAGCAAAATTTAGCTGACATACAATCTCTTCGACATCAGACGAGACAGATATTCTGTTTATGTTTCCCCGCAGCATATCAAGAATCTGCATCTTTTCTTCGTTAGTATATGGTCTGTTTAATAATTTCGCCATCTCCGCTCTCCTTTCGTTTGTTGTGATTAATTATCGTCCTTGATCTCAATGTCCAGTTCCGCAGTACATTCACTCCGGTATCCTTCTCGATCTCTAAGTTGAGAAGCTTAAAGTATTCCTCATCTTCAGTCACATAACTCAACTGCCTTTTCAGAAATTCCACATACTCCAGAATCCGCTTTTTACTGTACCCATGCTTTCTCATCATAAAGTCCACTGAGATCAGTGCCAGACAGGAAAAACATTTCAGCTCTTCCTGTTGCTGCATCTTTTTGTATTCCGGATTTCTTAATACTTCTTTGACCAGCTTCTCTACCTGGTACTTTTTATGTGCCTTGCTCGCCCAACTCATGCTTTCTCCTTTCGTTCGATCTCATTCAGTACAGCCATCAATAACTCTTTTGCCAACGGCTTTTCATCATACATCTTAAAAATCTTATCCGCTTCATTCTTCAGCCCCTCCAGAACCTCCTCATTTGCCGTTTTAAGGATATATTTTCGATACAGGTGCCAACAATCACAGAAAAGCTGAAAAGCCGTTCTAACCGCCATCATAGCTCTGTCACCCGGATATAAATCCCTGGGATCTCCGCCCAAAACTTTTCTACAATCTCGGATGCCACCTGTGCATCATCACTCCAAAATCCACGGATGTCATACAGTCTTTTAAAAGCTTCTGCAAATTATCTGTATCTGGCTTTGTGATTCTGTATTCTCCATCCTTGTGTCTGCCTTTCGTCTGGAAACACCACTTGACAATCAACTGGATTCCACCCTGGTATGGTTCTTCTGGAACATGCTGACCAAGATAAGCCGTCAGCTTCTGTCTGGCTTCTTTTAATTCATCCGGTTCATAAAATCTCGGCCTGCCATTTACCACATGTACTTTCTTTTTCCTGATGTGTGATTGTCGGCGGAATCATTGCCATAAAAAATTCCATTCACTTTACTCCTTTAATGTGTTGTTTTTTTTTACTTTTTTTCCTTACACCTCGCGGTTGTGCTGGGTGGGCTCCCTCCCGTGTGTGGGGGCGTGTTCATATCGCCCCACACTGTAGGGTGGGTGCCCGCACATTCCCGTCCCGTTAGGCTTATACTTTAGTATAAGGTGCCGGGAGGAATATTCCCACCCTCCCGTTACCATGGTTACGGGAATAATTTGTTTCATTTCCCATCACCTTGAAATTAAGGTCACGGGAAACATTATCCTTTATTCCCGGCACCTGGCTTTTTTATGGTTCTGGGAATAAATTACTTCTCATTCCGGAACCTGATTTTTCAGGTAACGGGACAATCCTTTTTGTCTCTTTATCCGTCGTATATCCTAGCTTTTTAAGAGAATTCCAGATTGTCTTTTCTGCTGGATACTTTTCTCCAACAGCCTCCGCATCGCTTTTCATCTGCTCATATAATTCTTTTTACAGTAGGATATATATCATCATGTCCGAATCGATAACTTTCAATGGCCATAGTGTATTTCGCCTGGGTATTCTTTTTCTGTATTTCTGCCTGTTTCTTCCTGGCATCTTTTCCTCTCTGCCAAGGCGGCCTCTCATCCTCCGGCTGGATATCATTCAGACAGCCTGTTTCGTCCATTCTATGTATAGGATAATCAAACCAGAGGTTTACCGGCTGGAACTTCGGAAATTCTCTGAGTGTTCCTTCGATCCGCCATGCCGTCTTCGCTTTTACGTCTTTTACCGCATCTTCTATCTGCTTCTGAAGAGCGTTCATCTGCCATTTATCAAGGCGCTCTTCACAATAGTTCAACATCTGCGTTTTACTGCACAGATCATCCTGGGACAGATCGTCTTCCCATTTAAAATAATAAGCATCCAGATACTGAATACAGACCTTACATATAGCCTTATTCTTTTCCTGTTCTATCAAAGCTTCTGTTGGTTCCAGTTCGATCAGGTCCAGCAACGCATCCGGATCACGGGCAAATACTCGGATCCGCTGGCGCGGTCCATAGATTTTTCCTCCCTGACTTCCTTTACTATGATGATGACAGTAAATCACCGCACAGCCCAGTTCTGTACAAACCTTGTCAAACTGATTGCAGAAATTCGCCATCTGATCCGCACTGTTCTCATCTCCGGTAATGACCTTATAAATCGGATCAATGATAATAGCCACATAGTCTTTTTTCGCTGCCCTACGGATCAGCTTCGGTGCGAGCTTGTCCATCGGCACGGATTTTCCTCTTAGATTCCAAATATCAATGCTGTCCAAATATTTTGGCCTCCATCCAAGGGTGTCATATACATCCCGGAACCGATGCAGGCAGCTCGCCCGATCCAGTTCCAGATTAACGTACATGACACGGCCTCTGGCACACTTCCAACCAAGCCAGTCTTTTCCTTCTGCGATTGAGATGCATAGTTCGATCTGAAGAAACGATTTTCCTGCTTTTGATGGTCCGGCAATTAACATCTTATGCCCTTTCCTCAGAACACCCTCTATCAGACATGGGGATAATTCCGGCAGGTTCTCCCAGACAGCTTGAAGCGGTTCCGGATCCGGCAGGTCATCATTGACGCTCTCAATCCATTCCACCCATTCTTCCCAGGATTCTTTTTCCTATATTGGTATCTACCAAAATTGTTTTTTCCCGTTCCGGGTTACTCCTGGCATCCGGGACAGCCTGGACGGATTCTTGTTCTGGGTATCCAGTTGCAGCCCGTTCTTCTTGCAGATACTGTACAGATACTCCACACGTTTCTTGTATTTCCTCAAATCTGCCGCTTCGATCCGCACGATTGCATGCAAGCTCTTCTTTCCGGAGAACACCAACGCTGCCACAGGAAGCTCCAGCTCCCGGATCAGGGCGTTCTGCTTATCCAATTCCATATCGTCTGACTCTACAAGCGCATACCGGAAATCCGTTACATTCTCATTCTTGCAGTCTTTCCCGTCCAGGGGTTAAACCGGATCCATGCTCCCGCATCCGGATTATAATCACCAAATACGGCACCTACATCGCCATTGCATTTATTTAATTCTTCGATAAGCTGTCCTGCGGTTCTGTCCCAGTTGCCCCTGCTCGGAAGCCAGCGTGTCCCCTTCTCATCCGTCTTTTCCCAGCTCTGCGTCACATAGCCCACATTTTCACCAGATTCAAACAACGCTTCTAAATATCGTATAAGATCCTGTACCGGATCCCAGTTCTTCGGTTCCCGTACCTCTTTTCCTTCCAACCAACCACTGTCAACTACAACACCCTCTTGGCTGATTTCGTCATTCCAGTCCAGTTCATGCCCCGGATTCCGGTCTGGCATCCATCCCCTGTCTATGGCCATCTGTACAATGGTACCGGCTGTCACCGGATCAGAAGATCCGCGAAAACTGTTCCATTTTCGGAAACATTCTCCAGAATGATAACGGGCAGGATCTTTTGGCTCCATCGATCCCAATCTTCTGCTGTATAGCCCTCCTGTTTTAATGCCATTCCTACATTGACCCATTCCTGGTAATCCAGTTCTCCGGGATAAATATTGTCCAGTATTTCTAATAGATCTGCCCTTTGCTCCATGTTTATGCTCCTTTATACTCTGATGGGATAATATCGCGCGGAACTTTCCACCCATTTCCGGCAATCCGGTCAATCAGCCTTTTGCTGTATCAAACTGCCAGGTTCCAACGTGCTGAAAGCCCCTGCTTTCCAGAAAACGGATCTGTTTCGGCGTGGTAAGCCCTTCCTGTCTCCGTTTATCGAGACGATCCAGCAGCCTTGCCGCTTTTCCTGCATTGTCAATTTCATCCGGCAGAATTCCGAGTTTCTCCAATGTCTGTCTTTGTTTTTCAGACGGCAGCGCCATTTCCCAGCCAAACGCCGGAACGTATCCCGATAAGTCTTCTGCCTGAATACTCATTTCAAACTGGAGCGGATCTACCAACTTTCTCTTTCTCCGTTTCATTTCTGCCAGCTTCTGCGCCAGCGCTTCTTCCCGCTGAGCCACCACATCTTCAGATGCTGTCTTTTCCGCTTCTTCGATATCCATCGGACATCCTGCTTCTTTTTCCAGATTCTCTGTCATTTTCTGTGCTACTTCTTCACTCTCACAGATCAGATGAGCCGGGTGGCACAGCTCATGTCGTTCCGTATGCCATAAAAAATCTAAAAGGAGAAGATGTTCTTTCCCTGGAGCCAGCCTTGTTCCCCTTCCTACCATCTGACAGTACAGACTTCTGACTTTGGTTGGCCGCAATACTACAATGCAGTTCACATCGGGACAGTCCCAGCCTTCTGTCAATAACATGGAATTGCACAAGATGTTATATTTCCCTGCCGCATAATCTGCAAGGATTTCAGCGCGGTCTGCACTTTCCCCGTTCACCTCGGCGGCACGGAAACCATGGGTATTCAGGATATCCCGGAACTTCTGACTGGTTTTCACAAGCGGAAGAAATACCACCGTCTTCTTCTCCAGACAGTATTTCTCCATTTCTTCTGCGATACTTTCCAAGTATGGATCTAACGCGGTTCCCAAGTCTCCCGCCTTAAAATCTCCAGACTGTACACCAACGCTGGTCAAATCAACCTGCAATGGAATCGTTACTGCTTTGATGGGTGATAAATAACCCTCTTTGATCGCCTTTGGAAGGGTGTATTCGTAGGCCAGGGATTCAAATACCTGTCCCAAGTTCTTCATATCCCCGCGGTCCGGTGTTGCTGTAACACCTAAGACTTTCGCTTCCGGAAAGTGCCGCAATATTCTCTGGTAACTATCTGAGATACAGTGATGCGCTTCATCGATAATGATGGTGTCAAAATAATGATCCGGGAACCGGCTAAGCCTGGTTTCCCGCATCAGACTCTGTACAGATCCCACTGTGATCCGGAACCAGCTCCCCAGACACGATTCTTCTGCTTTTTCCATGGCACATCCAAGCCCAGTAGACTTGGCGATCTTATCCGCCGCCTGTTCCAGGAGTTCGCCGCGATGTGCCAGGATCAGTACCCGGTCTCCACGACTGACACATTCTTCTGTTACTTTCGCAAATACAATCGTTTTTCCACAACCAGTAGGGAGAACCAGAAGTGTTTTTCTGGTTCCATGTTCCCACTGTTCAAAAATTGCTTCCTTTGCTTCCCTTTGGTATGGTCTCAGCTCCATTAAAATTTCCCTGCCTCAAACTTCTTCTCTTCAAACGGATAAAACTTTTTAATATCATTTCCCTGCCGCTTCTCACCGTCTGTTCCAGTCCATTCATGGACACCAACTTTGCAGCGGCCTTTTGCTCCAACTACAGCGTTCCAATTCATTTTGATCTTTTCTCCCTTTTTCTTCTGTCCAATAGAAGTAAAAAGGCTGAAATCATTCCTCCGTTTTCGTATGTAAAAACAGGTTATGATTGATCAGTGCTGATCCTTCCCCTGTGTCAATCCGTAATCTTAAAATTGCCTTATTGCATGCCGGAAGTTTTTCACTGCCTCCATGTCGGCCGCGTTCAAAACTCTCTACCGTAAAATCGTAGTCTCCTTCCGGAAGCAGGATAAACTCCCCACTGTCCTTTTCAATCTCATCGTCCCATCCTAATTCTCTTTCCATTTCACTCATTGCTTTCTATCCTCCTATTTTTTGTCAAACGGGATCTCATAATCTTCCCTCAGTTTCCGGATCATCTCGTACACTTGTGGCCAAGCGCCGACCAATACTCCGGAAATGAAATCCGGATCGTAATTCAGAATCGGGTGGTCTGTGGGTAGTATCCTTTCCCAGCCACAACGGTCTGAATTTCTTCTTCCGAAACGAGCTTATCTTCCATCAGATCACGGAGTGCCTTGGGGATCCTCTCATCCACATGGAAAACACTATTCTTTGGCACTGGCTGCCCCTGGGGCGGTTCTGTCTTTTGCGGCACATTCTTTGCTTTCCGGTCATTCAAATCCATCTGATTTCCTTCCGTCCCTGTCAGAACCGGATCTGGCGTCGGTGCAGGCGGTGTCTCCCTAGCAGTTGCTTTCTGCTCTGTGCCAGATGGCAGCATCTGCGTTGTTTGTTCAATGATTCCGGCAATCACACCATAATCAAGCTCACATTCCTCCGGGAGGTTATAACGGTTCTTTGCGTCCCAGCACGGGTGATGACAAGTATACATCACTCTTTTCCCGCCTTGAGCTTTATGCTTTTTCCCCTTATCATCTACAGCGATGGAATAAGTTTTATAATTGCAGAACAGCAGCATGTCCGCCCACTCTTTAACCAATGGGGAGGTCTGGGACTGGGTTTTCTTCCCAGTTTCAACTCCCATCTGTCAAGCGCCCATTTCATCCGGCTGTTCAAATTTACGGAGCTGGGCGTGTGCTGTAAGCACCACATTGACTCCTGTCTCAATGACGTCTGTCAGCTTGTTCAGAAACCGCCCAAACTCTTCTTTTGTATAGACATAACCATTTCCATAGCCAAAGTCTTCAATTCCGGATTTATTATGTTTTGCACAGATGTGCTCCACACAAAGCTGTTCTGCCCAGTCAATGGTATCAATCACCAGAGTTTTGCACACTCCGGGATTCTTTTTCCACATACTGGAGTTCTTCTAACAACATGATCCAGCTTGTAGGGCGGGGAAGGCGCGCAACGTCCATGTCGTTGGTGCTTCCTTCCGTATCGATAAATACCGGATCTGGAAATTTGGACGCAAACGTTGACTTCCCAATTCCTTCCGGTCCGTAGATCACTACTTTCTTTGCCTTCTTAATTTTACCTTTGATAATTTCCATTAAAACTCACCCGCTTTCCATGACGGCTTGCTTTCAACCGCTTCTTTCTCCTGGCCCTTTACATAGCCATCTTCAATAATGATGCTGCATTCTCCACCCGTGCTGACTCTGGTTGCGATTGCCTGTAGTCCCTCTTGTTTCAGCCATTCTCCAAATTCATTGAGAGTCTGGAGATCCATCTGTTCCAGCTTGTCCAGAAGGACGAACCCACACTTCGGATTCAGCTTCCGCACAATCGCTGTGGACACTTTTAGCCGATCGGAACCGGACATGTTATCCCACTGCTGTCCCTTATAAACCAATTCGCCTTCTTTGACAGATAATTCCGGAAGAGGAAGTTCTGCGGAATTCAGAAGGGACGTTTTATTTTTTTCTCGTCTGATCGATTTCTTCTGTCAGAACACGGTACTGATCCCGATACTCCTTCGCATCATCTTCCGCTTTATCTTTGTCCATATTGGCTCTGACTTTGCGGTTGATCTCTTCGATATTGGCAATACTTGCTTCCAACTCAGCCGTAGATTCATCCTGTAATTCTTCTGTGGATTTATAAGCGATATTCATATCATGGTCAACCTGGATTAACTGATTCTGATAATGTTCCAATTCTTCTTTTAATGCATTGACTTTCTCTGCAAGTCGGTTTCTTTCAGCATGTAGTTTCAAGGCGTGATCTCTTTTCCTTTGGTTTTCTCCGTTCTTGGCAAGAATTTCCTGCTGCTGACGGATCAGTTCGGACGGAGATACCAGTTCTTTCGGAGCATCCGGATAATACGGCTGTTCCTTGGCAAACTTTTCTTTCTGATCCGCAATCTGCCCGATGGCAAGGCGTTTGTTATACAACTCTTTCTCCTGAAGGTCAAGTGCCGCAAGCTGCTCTCCTACACCGATGATCCTAAGAAGAGTCCGGGCTTTCTCTTTTCCTGAAGATTCCATGAATTTTGGAAGATTCAAGGCAAGCTGTTCCACAAACTCATTCAATAACTGCTGTCCGCCTTTGTTTCCAGTTGGATCTGTCACTTTCAGGGAACTATTTTTTTTCCTTTTCTCTCTACTACAAGCCCATTGCTCATTACAATATGTAAGGTCGGGGGGATAGTAGATCCGTCTCTCTGCGCCTGTGATGGCCGAATTATCGCCGCCCAGCGCCCATGCGATTGAATCCAAAACCGAAGTTTTGCCTTGGTTATTATTCCCTCCTACAATCGTCAGCCCATTTGCTGTTGGTTCGATCTTTACCGCTTTGATTCGCTTTACATTTTCGATTTCCAGTTTGTTAATCTTAATGCTTTCCATTTGCTTTTTCTCCTTGAATTCTTTATAATAAAGTTGGTTATTTTTCTGAGTGCATATCTGGGATTGCCGTCCCTATGCACTCTTTTTTTCATGCCCTGCAGCCGATGTCTCCGGCGCAGTTCCCGCATCTGGAGATAATGCTTCTCCCGTTCTTTCACACAGTCATGCGTTATGTATGCTACTATCATCATGTCCAGCGCGATCCCGAACGACAGCAAAAACTCTGCCGTTGAGATAATGTTCTGGCTATAACTGTCAGCGGATCCGGCCATCACCAGTATGGCAACTCCCCCGACCACTGCACAGATGTCTTTCAAGATCCGGTATTTCCGCAGTTTTCTTCGATGCATCTCAATCACCTCCCTCTCACATCAAAATTTTTGCCCGTTCTTCTGCCGGGACGTTCAACGCGTCCAGAATTCTCCATAACTCTTCCAGCTTACAGGTCTCCGGCTTGTTAATTCGTTTGTTCAATGTTCCATACGGCATCCCCGTCTTTTTGGATAACTGTTGCTGATCCGTATGCTGGTCCATGATGCTGATCTTCAGCACCCTAGATGCACGCTCCTGTCGTTCCTGTGCTTTTGTTAATAGTACTTTTGGCATAATTCATGCCTCCTTTCGGCTATCTGAAATAAATAACTAAGTAACTTGTCATTCTTCATTCAATCTCCTATACTTGAAATACAGGCACTGCCATGCCCAGTATTATGAAAGGAGATATGTTATGGTTTACCATGTAAAACTTCTGAATGACGGTTTTAGTTGTTCTGATTTTATGGCTACATTAGCTTTTTTGCTGTCCCTTTTGACTACTGTCTTTTTCATATATGATCGTATTCAAGCATATCGTAAACAAAGAATCCAGCTTCGGTTTACGGTTATGGATAAAAGCAATGATGTAGAACAAGAATTATTCTTTATCACTATTTGCTTCGTAAATGAGTCGTCAGCACCATTATCAATCATTACAGCCAATTTCGACCATGTTAGCCCCGGATCCGCCCCTCTAACATCGGATAATCATCATAGCGGGACTTTGCGCGATCCTGACAAACAATTACCTATAACCCTGCCCACTTATTCAGTCGCTGTTCACACTTTTGCAGTCAATTATGGCGAATATTCCTCTGCTATTGTTGTTCATCAGAAAGTAAAACTTTCTGTTCCGACATCGAGAGGTTCTTTTTTCAACGGAATTGATTACAAATTGTGACAATTACACCGACTTTTGGTATTCTTGGAAAGCAAAATGTTTTAGAAGCCCAAAGCTTTCCATATCACAACAACTGCCATAATTAATACTACAATAATCATAGGAAATATAATTCACTCAAACCAATCTCCAACAACAGTTAGAATTATGCATCCTATTATTGCTGGAAACGATAATATCATGCACATAAACAACATAACCTTGCACAGAACTGTCATAATATCCATGTATCGTCCTCCATTTTCTTATAATGTGCCCGGTGTTCAAAAATCTTTTTGAGCATCGGGAGTTCTCCAGCACAGAACATTCTTACACCACCTCCCTCGTCTGTCTGAAATAAAGTCCTGTTTATCGGACACCTCTCCTGCTACCCTACTCCAGAAAATACTCAATAGTGACGCCGAAGTAGTCGGCTAGGATTTTGAGCTTGTCCACTTTCGGTTGACTCCGTCCATTTTTCCAATAAGAAAGGACGTTCTCTCCTATTCCAGTATCTTTCGATACTTGATAAGCTGTTTTGTTAGTTTTCTCCAATAATTCGGCAAATTTTTCGTACACTTTTAAGCCTCCCTCCTGCAAATATGCTATTGTATATACTTCACATATGTGATATACTTCAAGTGTCAAGAGAAGTAATACATAATTTAAAACTTGCAATTTTCAATAGCATTTGCTTTTTGATTGCTACATGTTTTTGAAGTATGGTTATACTATACGCCATATTTTTGAACATGTCAATACTTTTTGCTTACGCTTTTTTTTGAAGTGTTGCGTTTTTTTGTGAAAGGTGGACAAATATGTACAGCATTTTTGAGCAATTACTACAAAAATATGGAGTGTCTACTTATAGAGTTTCCAAAGAAACTGGAATAGCTCAATCCGTTTTTAGCTCTTGGAAAAATGGAATAAGCACTCCGAAGCAGGACAAATTGAAAAAGATTGCAGACTACTTTGGAGTATCTGTAGAATATTTAATGACAGGCGAAGAAAAGGAAGGCGGCGAAACGTATTATCTAAACGATGAGACCGCAAAAGTGGCTCAAGAAATATTTGAAAATAAAGAACTTCGTGCTTTATTTGATGTTCAAAAAGATATGGAGCCTGACGACCTCCGCGCATTACACAACATGGCTCTTGCTCTCAAGAGAAAGGAACGTGGAAATATCGATGACACCGGATGTTAATTGTAATATTATAAATTTTCCGAATTACGGAAATGAAATCGTTATACAAAATGAAGACGGTAGTTACACCATTCTTATTAATGCAAAGTTATCGGCTCAAGGACAACTCCTTGCCTATGAACATGCATTAAAACATATAAGAAACAATGATTTTGAAAAAGTAATGTGCAAGAGATTGAAAAAGCTGCACATAAATAAGGTATAACCGCATAAGCGATTATATAAAGGTTTGGGGTTTCTCGGAAAAGAGAAAAGAGAGGAATGGAAAATGAAGAAGAAAATTGTTGCAATGATGCTTGCTAGTGTTATGGCCTGTGGATTGTGGGCTTGTGGTGGATCAGAAAAGCCGAAAGAGCCAGATAAGAAAGAATCTAAAACAAAGAAGAAAATGTAGAAGTTCCAAAGGAAGATAAAAAAGATATATCATTTACAGATGATACATTGACAATCGAAGATGCTGTCATCAAAATTACAGGGACAGAAGTGGCGCCTCCAAATACCGAACTTGGTGAAGAAAAATCTACTCTTATATTTACATATGACTATACAAATACAAGCGATGAGCCACAGCAACCTGGGGTTGTTTGGATAGCATGCTTCAATGCTACGCAAGAAACAGATTCTACTATCGAAGATTTAGATGTTGCGATGGCACCACAAGATCCGAAATATACGGAAATGAATGAAATGAGTTATACAGACGTAAAGCCTGGTGCAACTGTTCAGTCTGTAATTTCCTATGAAATTAATGACACAACCAAACCAGTGACATTGACAGCCAATCAAGGAATGTTGGGAGAAGAACTTGGAACAAAAACAATAAATCTACAATAAAATGGAAACCGCCCCGGCATTGTCCGGGGCATTCGCAAAAGGAAGAAGGTGAATCGTAATAAAAGAAGTCACAACGTTATCAACAGATCTGTTTGACGATGGATTAAAATTTGTTTCTATCGGGCGCATACGTCAGGATATCATTGATTCTATCATTGAAAAGTATCCTGAATTTACAGATATTCTTTCGGCAGATACAGAAATTCTTTTTTGGAAAGACCGTGTCAAACATACGGAAAGACATCGAAAAGATTTTGTATCTAATGAAGAATATGAACTGTGTTTTGAGCAGATACCTGTTATCATACAGAATCCAGAATTTATCAGCATCCATCCAAATAAAGACAGTATTTCTTTTATTTGTAGGTTCACCGATCACATATCTGTTGCCGTACGCTTATCCACAGATGGACGATTAGCATACAGAACAATGTACCCTTTACGTGAGTCGCAATTATACAATTACATAAAACAAGGACGAGCTTGGAAGGTCTAATTTGACAAAACTATATTTTTATTGTATTATACTTTACACAGAGATAATAATATAGTTTATAAAGGTAAGTTATTCAAGGATAGAACAGGCAGCTATCACGCCCCAGTGGTCTTAAAGAGATGCCGGAGTGCCACCCGGCTGGATAACTTATCTTTTATATAATACAAAGCCATTTACTGGCAGTATAGAAGACATCGCCTTTAGGGCACAAATTTAGACCTCGTAGCAATACGAGGTCTTTTACGTTAAAGAAAAACCGCCCCGGCGCGCCAACACCAGAGCGGCAATAGACCACTGTTCCGAAGATCACAGTAGTACGTTCAAAAAATATTGTATCATCTTCGGGCAGCCACCGCAAGCGGAACACATGTTCTTGCTGGCTGTTATTTTTATACCCAAAATGCAAAGGAGATGATGTTATGCCAACAGCAAGAAAATTACCATCCGGATCATGGAGATGCCAGGTATTCAGTCACTATGAATACAAGCAGCAAAAAGATGGCTCCATAAAAAAAAATTCGCATATATGAATCTTTTACCTGCGATGATCCAAGCAAGCAAGGCAAAAGAAAGCTGAAGCAATGGCGACCGAATTTTCCATAAACAAAGATCGTATGTTGCGTAGCGATCTTACCTTGAAAGAGTCTATGGAAAAATATGTAGATTCAAAAAGAAATGTTCTTTCACCTACTACCATACGTGGCTATGAAACACTGATTCGGAACGCCTACACAGATATTCTAAACATTAAGACAAAAAAAATTTCTCAACAGATCATACAAGAATGGGTGAATAAATATTCTATAGGTCATACTCCCAAAACTGTAAGCAATGCACATGGATTTTTGTCGTCTGTTCTAAGTGTATATGAACCGTCCATGGTGTTGCGGACAACACTTCCGAAGTCCAAAGATCCGGAACTCTATACTCCATCTGACAAGGAAATAGAAAAGCTCTTGAATTATATTCTTGGAACAGAGTTAGAAAAGGCTGTCCTCCTGGCGGCTTTCGGCACCCTTCGCCGGGGCGAGATCTGTGCACTCACAGATGCGGACATATCCGGGAATACGATCATTGTAAGCAAGTCTATGGTAAGGTCGAATACAGGCGGGTTTATCATAAAGACACCAAAGACCGCATCTAGCTTCCGTGAAGTCGAGTATCCAGATTTCGTGATCCAGAAATTTAATGGCATCCACGGGCGTCTGGTAAATTTGTACCCAGAAGATATTTCCAAACACTTCGGGATGATCCTCAAGGAAGCCGGACTGCCACATTTTCGCTTTCACGATCTTCGTCATTACTCAGCTTCCATTATGCATGCCATTGGAATACCTGATCAATATATTATGGATCGTGGCGGATGGAAAACAGATCGTGTCCTTAAAAAGTTTATAGAAATGTCATATCAGATGAGAAGAAAAAAATTTACGGAGCAAATCAATGCACATTTTGAATCTATGCAACACGATATGCAACACGAAATGGAAAAAGCGCCGTAAACACGGCGCTTTTCATATGGACCTGAGGGGAGTTGAACCCGCGTCCGAAAGCCCATCCATTCGAGCATCTCCCATCACAGTCATTATTTTGAGATTCCCCGATTGCCGCCTAATGACAGGCTGCCATCTTCGGTAGCTTCATAAAATCTTCCATCTCCGCAAAGCTTTGGAAACGAAGTGCTCCGCCTGTGTTGAAGCCGGTGACCCAGACGGCGGAAGATCCGGGGCCGACTGCCGCCGTAATTAGGCAGCGTACGCTAATTTATTATTGTCTGCGTTTATTTTTAAGTTACGGTTTACTGCGCGGTCCCGTCCCGCAGATGGCTTCTCCAACTTCAAAACCCCCGTCGAAACCAGTACAAGCCCTGGTTTGGCAGACAGTTGTTCTATTATTATATGCAGGAGGAGCTTTCCTGTCAACCCCTGCCTGGATGATTTCTATTTTTTGAAACTATTTGGTCATGTAAACTGGCCGGATCCTTGATCCGCTCCTTTCCCTATGCCTCGTCATCCGGAATGTTGTGATCAATCCATGCTTTCACAAGATCCATCCACTGTCCGCACTGTACCTGCACGCCCCGGCCATCTTTAGAACGACTAAGATCGGTCGCCGTCCCAAGTCCGTGGTGTCCCTTTGGAAAGAGGTGGAATTCCACCGGTACCCCTGCCTTTACAAGGGCATTGACATAAAGAAGTGAATTTTGTACCGGAACAGACGAATCCTCATAGGTATGCCAGATAAAGGTCTTTGGCGTATATTCAGATACATTGAGTTCCAGAGAACATGCCTCCTCCAGACTTTCTTCCGCCTGCGATCCAAGCAGATTCTTAAAGGAGCTTTCATTCCGAAATGTGCCCGCCGTAATAACCGGATAACTTAAAATCTGTCCGTTCGGCCGGATCATCTCCGGCGTGGCACCTAGAATCTTGGCAAGCTCCGGACTATGCCAGTAGGTAGATACCATAGCAGCCAGATGTCCGCCCGCGGAAGACCCCTGAATCAGAATCCGCTCCGGATCAATAAACCATTTATCGGCACACTCTCTTAGCATTTTCATACAGGCCGCCGCCTGTAAAAACGCGTCTGGAAATACTGCCTCCGGCACGGTCGAATAGCGGAGAATGGCCGCATGATATCCCATCTCCATAAACCGTACTGCCAGACCTTCCCCCTCCCGGTCCGAAGTCATCGCATATCCGCCTCCCGGACAGATCAGGACGCAGGGTCTTCTCCGTCCATCATAAAGCTCTTTGGAATTACTCCAGAAATATGTATAAAGTCTTGCGTTTGTTTCCTCTTCCCCGATCATAACAGGAATGATCTCGTGTACCATGCGTCGGCCTCCCCTTTTGTATTTTATTTATTCTTCATCTTCCAGTCCCAGTATTTCTGCAAGCACCTCAATGATAATCTCGTTGGTGCAGGACTTGACATAGCCAAGCATATGCAGGGAAATCTCGTCCGATTTCTGCGCGTCTGTCAAATCCGGATTTTTCTTTGTCATATCAATCAACTGAATCAGCTTTGGTGTCAGCTCTTCATAAGTCTCTATTGTTGTCTGGGAAACAAGGTTCCTCAGATCCTTTTTTGTCACTGGTACCATTTCTATTATACCTTCCTTTTCCGTTTGAATCTACCCAAAATTGCGAATTTTGAAATCTCTTTTGTGCCTCTCTTGCCTGATCTTTTTTGGCAATGTCCGCCCGCTTATCGTAGAGTTTCTTTCCCCGTGCCAGCCCGATTTCCACTTTAACCAGGCTCCCCTTTAAATAGACCTTCAGCGGCACAACTGTCATCCCTTTTTTTCTTTCATTTTCCCCAGCAGCTTATTGATCTCCTGCCTGTGAAGCAGTAGCTTTCTGACCCGGAGTGGGTCTTTATTGAAAATATTCCCTTTTTCATAAGGGCTGATGTGCATCCCGTACACAAAGACCTCCCCGTGTTCCATGCGGATAAAGGATTCCTTGATGCTGCATTTCCCCATCCGCAAGGACTTTACCTCCGTCCCGGCAAGCGAGATCCCTGCCTCGTATGTCTCCAGTATAAAATAATCGTGATATGCCTTTTTATTATTGGCTATCATCTTTACCCCTGTCGTCTTTGCCATATCCTAGTTTCTCTCCTTTCCAGGCTCAAAGTCGATTGTCCTCTGCAATTCATCCGCCCCGATGACACGTACCAGAATGGTCTGTCCGAGCCGGTACGTCTTCCCGGTATGGATCCCCTGCATTTCATAACGATCTTCAATATACTCATAATGATCATCGGTCATGTTCGCTACATGAACGAGTCCCTCGATCGTATTGGGGAGTTCCACATACATCCCCCATTTGGTAATGCCGGATATGACTCCCTCATACTCCTCACCGATCTTGTCTTTCATATACTGTACTTTTTCAGCTTGACGGTTTCCCGTTCCGCCTCTTCTGCGCGACGTTCCGTCTCACTTGCGTGCTTTGTCACTTCTTCCAGGATAGACTGGTAATGACAGATTCTCTCCTCATTCATCCGTCCCCGCAGTGTCTCTTTGATAATCCGGTGAATCTGCAAATCCGGATAACGGCGGATCGGAGACGTGAAATGCGTATAATACGCAGTAGCAAGTCCGAAATGCCCCTCATTTTCCGGGGTATATTTTGCCTGTTTCATGGAACGTAGCGCCAATCTTGCTATCATTGGCTCCTCCGGTTTTCCTTCCACCCTGGCAAGCAGCTTTTGGATCTCCTTGGGATGAATTTCGTTCGTTCCGACATGCATAGTATAGCCGAAGTTGTGAAGAAAGACCGCAAGTTTCCTGATCTTTTCCTCATCCGGCGCCTCATGGATTCGATATACAAATGGAATCTCTCCAGAAGAAGTCCTCTGCCACCGTCTCATTCGCAGCCAGCATGAAGTCCTCGATCAGCTTGGTTGCTGTGTTTCGTTCGTATGCTTTCAGCGCTACCGGACATCCTGTTTCGTCGAGCACCACCTTGGTCTCCGGAAAATCAAAGTCCACCGCGCCTCTTCTATGCCGCTTTGCCCTAAGAAGAGCAGAGAGTGTCTGCATCTGCTGAAACATGGGTACAAAATCCCGGTAAATCCGGCACTGCTCTTCGTCCCCGTCTTCCAGAATTCGCTTCACCGCCGTGTACGTCATGCGTCGGTCCACCCGGATCACGCTTTCCACGATCTCATGATCTACGATCTCCCCTTTTTCATTGATCTTCATCAGACAACTCAGAGCCAGACGGTCCTCCCCTTCGTTGAGAGAACAGATCCCATTGGAGAGCGTATGCGGAAGCATGGGAATCACCCGGTCCGCCAGATAGACGCTGGTTCCCCGCTTCTTCGCCTCCCGGTCCAGAGCACTGTTCTCCTGCACATAATTCGTGACGTCAGCAATGTGAACACCCAAATAATAGTACCCGTCGCAAACATTCAAGGAAACCGCATCGTCCAGATCTTTGGCGTCCTCCCGTCGATCGTCACCATCGAAACGTCTCTTAAATCCCTTCTGCCCGCACGGTCCGCATCGCTTACGGGCTTTGCCACCCGCTCTGCCTGATTCCTTACTTTTTCCGGAAATTCGATCGGAAGCTCGTAGGACATGGCGATACTCAACACATCTGTCCCCGGATCGTTGACATGTCCAAGAATCTCCACCACTTCTCCTTCCGGCTTCTTCCCGTCTCCACCGTAGGAAGTCAGACGGACGACAACCTTGTGTCCCGTAACGGCCCCTTTTGATTTCTCCTCCGGTACAAAAACATCCTGGAGAAACTTCTGATTGTCAGGCAGAACGAATCCGAATGTCTTATTCTTCTGATAATATCCAACGATCTGGGACGTGCCACGCTTTATGATCCGGATCACCTTCCCCTCCTGGCGAAGTCCTTCCCTCTTTCTGGCGCCCCGTGTAATCTGGATTTCAACCTCATCTCCCTGCAGGGCGCCGTTTGACTCCTCCTCCGGAATGAACACATCATCGTCTGATCCTTCTATGGAGACAAAGCCAAATCCCCTTGCATGAGCCTGATAGATTCCGGCCAGCCGGTTGGCCTGTCCCTTGATATAATTGCCCTTCTGGGTCCGGTGAATCTTCCCTCCGCCTCCAGCGCATCGAGAATCTCCTTTAAGTCCTGGCGGTCGTCCCTTTTCACCTGAAGTATGGCCGCCATCTCTTTCATCTTCATCGGGACATAGAATTCATCACAGATGAACTGGTATACCATTTTCTTTCTTTTCTCATATTGTCGGTCCATTGTCCGCACCTAGCATGCTCCCTTCTATTCTATACTCATATCGTGAAATCACCGGAAGTATCAAAAGATATATTCCGGGATCGTAAACGGTGACCAAAGTTCCAGGCAAGCCCGGACTTTGACGCGCCGCCATTGTCAAAAAAGGACACCCTATCTTTGAAATAGAGTGTCCCGCATCTTTTTCATTAAGCAAATACTTTTAAATTCAAAACCGCAGCAAGGATGATAAACAGTGCGGCAAGAATCTTTTGTAACTTTTACAAGGGTTCCCTCCATAGAACGACCTCTGTTCTGTCCCCAATAGGTATCCGCCATGCCGGCAATCGTTCCAAGTCCGGCTGATTTTCCTTCCTGCATTAATACAACTGCTGAAAGAGCAATACAGTCTATTACAAATATAATTGTGATCACAATCTTCAAAATTTCCAATTTCTACACCTCCTGCGTATAAACCATTTATAATATTAGCATATCATTGAGGTTTACGCAAGCAGTTTTTCACAGACTTTCGGGTCACACGTAAAAATCGTTTTTAACAGAATGGTTGTTTGTAGATGGCCGCGTCCCCAAGCTCTTCCTCGATTTTCAGAAGCCGGTTGTATTTTTCTACCCGCTCGGATCGGCACGGTGCGCCTGTCTTAATCTGTCCGGTACCAAAAGCAACGGCAATATCCGCAATCGTCGTGTCAGCAGTCTCGCCGGAGCGGTGAGAAACAATCGAGCGGTATCCGTGTTCCTGCGCCATGCGGATCGTGTCAAACGCCTCAGTCAGCGTTCCAATCTGATTGATCTTTACCAGCACCGCATTGGCTGCATGGGCGTCAATCCCTTTTTGGAGCCGTCTGGTATTGGTCACAAACAAATCGTCTCCCACAAGCTGGGTCTGTAAACCAAGTCTCGTATTCATCAGCTCCCACCCGGAGAAATCCTCCTCTTCCAGCCCATCCTCAATGGAAACAATCGGATATTTTTCGATCAGTTCGGCATAGTAGTCGATCAGTTCCTCCGCCGTGCGGACGACTTTCTTCTCCTTCCCTTTGCTTTCGCCTACAAAGACATATTTCCCAAAGTCCCGATCGTAGATCTCGGACGCCGCCGCGTCAGACAGAGCACGATGTCATGCCCCGGACGGTATCCTGCCGTCTCAATAGCTTCAGAAGTGTCTCGCAGACGCTCTCCGTGTCGGGAAGATCCGGTGCAAATCCGCCCTCATCGCCCACTCCAGTATGCAGTCCTTTTCCCTTTAGCTGCGCTTTCAGCATATGGTACACTTCCGTACACATCCGAAGTCCTTCCTTAAAACATCAGGCTCCCACCGGCATAATCATAAATTCCTGGAAGTCGATAATATTGGCGGCATGCCGGCCTCCGTTTAATACGTTCATCATCGGTACCGGAATTCTACGGGTATGTGCCCCGCCAAGATACCGATAAAGGGAAGCCCCAGACTTTTAGCCGCCGCTTTCGCCGCTGCCATAGAGACACTCAGAATAGCATTAGCTCCAAGGGCGCTCTTATCCTCAGTACCGTCCAGCCTTACAAGCACACGATCCAGTTCCATCTGATCGAGGGCATTCATCCCGATGATTTCCCTTGCGATCCGGTCGTTGACGTGATCTACCGCCAGCTCCACACCACGGCCACAGTACCGGTGCTGCTTTTCTTTGTCACGAAGTTCCAGTGCCTCGTGGCGCCCTGTGGACGCTCCCGACGGAACACTTGCGGTTCCAATGGTGCCGTCCGATAAAAGCACCTGCGTCTCTACCGTCGGATTGCCTCTGGAATCCAGGATTTCTCTTGCGTATATATCTCGAATCGCTTTACAGTGATACATGATCATTTCCTCCTTTTCTGCCATAGTATTTCCGAAAACATTTCTTCCATACCGTAAGGAAAGTATTACATGATTTTTCCTTTCATAATTCAGCCATACAGTCTGAATATTCATAAAATCTGACACGAGCTTTCTAATCAAGTCTGCATAGGTGAACCATCGCAGATTTCCTCGATTTTCCCCTGACAGGTCGTTGACTTTTTTCATCCTGCGGAGTTACAATTTTGAAGAAAATTCTTCATAAAAACCGAAAGAAAACGAGGAAGAAAAAATGAACAGTAATTACCATGTGGATATGAAATATTCTATCCCAAAACCGAAATCCGATATCAAACCTCATTCAAAAGTCAAGGATTTCGTTGTAATGACCGCCGCAACCGCTGTCATGGCCTGCGGGCTCTACTTTTTAAATTCGCAAACAATTTTGCTTTTGGAGGAATCACCGGTCTTGCGGTTCTTGTCGCCAAAACCGGAGTAATCAGCAGCGGAGATTTCAACTTTGTCTGCAATATTGTACTCCTGGTTCTTGGATTTTTAGTACTTGGTAAAGGTTTCGGAGCCAAGACCTTTTACTGTAGCATGCTCCTTTCCTTTCTGCTGTCCATTCTCGAACGTGTATATCCGATGGACGGCCCTCTTACGAACCAGCCAGTACTGGAGCTGATGTTTGCTATCGCAGTACCTGCCTTTGGCTCTGCGATACTCTTTAATATGGGGGCGTCAAGCGGTGGTACAGATATTGTGGCGATGATTCTGAAAAAGTAGACCTGATATGATATCGGACGCGTCCTGATGCTCTCCGACGTTGCCATTGCAGTAGCCGGCGTGTTTGTCTTCGGTATGGAAACCGGGCTCTTCTCCATTCTGGGACTGGTTCTTCGCTCTGTAATCACAGACAACTTCATTGAAAGCTTCAACTTGTCCAAGTGCTTCAACGTCGTTTGCAGCAACCCGGAGCCGATTTGTAATTTCATCATCCGGGATCTTCACAGAGGAGCAACGGTCTACACGGCGCAGGGAGTTTTCTCCGGCAAAAAGAAATATATTGTGTTGACGGCGTTAAACCGGCCCCAGGCAGTACGTCTCAGAAACTTTATCAAAGAGACGGAACCGGGAGCCTTTATCCTGATCTCTAATACAAGCGAGATTATCGGACGGGGATTCCACACGGTATAAGAACAATATGGAAGCGCAGAATCGCCAGTACCGGCATTTATCGGAACTGGCGATTCCTTCATTTGGAATTTACTGTCTTTTACAATGTTTCTTTTGGCGCCATCAGATACAGATACGCATCCTCCAGAGTGATTTGGGGCTGGGTACACGGCACGGCCGGCCGGGTATCGCTGATCATTTTCACCGTCATTCCCTCTTCTGTGTACTGTTTAGAGGTGATATGGTATTTTGCCTCCAGTCCTCTTGCCTCATCTTCTCCGGAGACAGCCGCCATCCAGATCTTTCCTTTTGCATGGTTCAGAAGATCCTGCACGGTTCCGGTATAGAGAAAGATCCCTTTTCGCATGACCGCCAGGTTGCTGCACGTCGCCGCAATATCTTCTACTACGTGGGTGGAAAACAAAACCGTACGCCCTTTCGCAAAATCCACCAGCAGATTCCGGATCCGCACCCGCTCTTCCGGGTCCAGGCCCGTGGTCGGCTCATCGACAATCAGAAATTCCGGCTCGCCAAGCATTGCCTGAATGAGCCCCACTCTCCGCTTCATTCCGCCGGAGAGTTGGCGCATCTTCTTTTTGATGAGGCAAAAGCCCCGTCTTCTCCAGATAAAAGTCAATTCTCTTTTTTGCAGGTATTTTTCGGAATTTGGGAGAGTTCTCCCAGATATTCCAGACATTCTCTCACCGAAAGTCCCGGATAAAGATTCAGCTCCTGCGGAAGATAGCCCAGTTTCCTTTTGATCGTTTCATACTGCTGTGGTTCGTACCGGATGTGATCCAACCAGATTTCTCCCTCCTTTGGCGTAAGCACTGTTGTCAGCACTCTCATCAGTGTCGTCTTCCCCGCCCCGTTTTCCCCTAACAGGCCGTAGATCCCTCTGGGAATCGTCAAGTCTACCTGATCCACCGCCCGGACGTGATTTTTAAATTCTACTGTCACTTGTTTGATGACTATACTCATTTTGACACCCTCTTTTCTATCCATGGAATGAGCAGCACAAACAGTGCCGCTATTGCTATCTGAATCATTGTTCCAAAGATCCAGTCCGCCGTCTTTCCCTTGACAGGATGACTGGCCGAATATGCGAACAGATTGTACCGTCCGAACAGCGCCTCTCCTGTTTTGGAATTGGTGATGATCCAGACTACCGCCGACACTCCGATTCCGATCCATTGGCTCTTTGCGGCATTGGAAATAACCAAAGTTAAAAGGCTCCAAAACAGAATCGTCCCAAGAAGCGCCACGGCATAGTACCCATACTCTGTTTCAAGTGGACGCTCCCTGATGGGATATGGATTCTGCCAGAAAAAGACAAAATACCATACCAGAAAGAGAACATATAAATACAAGACCTGAATCAACCATCTTCTGTAAATCGTGCAGATCCTGCCTGACAGGGGCTTGAGGAGAAAGATCTCCCACCGCTGACCACTTTGATCCATCACCCTTGTCTCCGCACAAAATACAAACGCAAGAATTGCCGCCCCGGGATAATGGTCCGGCCGATTTCCGGAATCACCGCAACTCCCATCGCCAGGGAAAACAAAAGGAGAAACAACACGGAATATACGATTTTGTACGGAGACATACAGATTTTTATTTCCTTTTTCATCCTATGCGCCTCCTTTTCCAGATGGCGGACGCCATAAAAAGCAGTCCTGCCGAAACAACCAGAAGAAACACCTGATTATACACCGCCCTCGGAGCCACCGCCTCCAGAAAACCGCCGTCGAACCGTACTGTAATCGCCAGAGGTCGTAAAGGCCCCATATTGGAGTACATCAGGTACAAAAACAAAACGGCACACCCGGAAGCGGGTTTCGAAAGCCCAGCGCAATGATAGTATAGACGCTTACGATCATCAGGACATTTGGCAGCATATAGCAGACCGCCGGGATCAGAAATTCAATCAGCGAAACCGGAAGACCGTTTCGATTCCAGCGACAGCACTCAGCGCAAAAAAACTACCACAAACAGAAGCCAAGCCGCCGCCATGGAGAAAAAGCCGCCTGCCGCTTTCCCAAATACATAAGCCTTGGCAGTGACAGGTTTCGTATGAAGCAGCTCGTAGGTGTCTCTTTTCGTGTCCCGGATAAAGAGGAACGCAAGTAGCACCGCACTGAAAAATCCAAGGTATAATCCTCCAAAATCCGCGAATTTCCTGCCAAAATACCAGGAATAGCTGTGGGCCGTAAGCTTTTCTTTCAGATCTTTGTTGATCTCATTTTTTGTCCCTTTGTGATACTCATACACCTGGTAATAATACTGAAAACTGTAACCTTTCGGATATCCATAGATCTCCCCGATCGCATCGGACATCTCAGATACGGACTTCCCTGATTCCCGAATTTCCTTTAGCGTCTCCCGCACATTTTCCGCATCCTCGCCAAATTCTTTGACAATCATACTCTGTATCTTTTTCGCCGCCAGATCGATCCGTTCCTTTTCCGTGGACTTAACATAGCCGTCCATGATATCCGCATCCGCGAGCGATTCCGGTTTCGTCTGCTGTACCTCCTGCTTAGAATGGAAATAATGTACGTCCAGATACGGAGAAAGGATCTGGAAGAGCCCATAAAGAATGAATAGGATACCCACCCAGTAAAGTGGGTTTTTGAAATAGTTTTTCAGTTCCTGCCGGATCATCCCTTTCATCTTATCCCTTCTTTCTTTTCTTGATAAGATGATGGTATCATTCGATTCACAACCAAAACACAACAAGAACGATTCTTTTTAAAATGCTTCCGTTTCCGGCACAACAGATTCCGGTACAATCGACCGGAAATAGGCACGCACGCAGGCGCCGCCACTTTGATTCTCCACTGTCAGAAAACCATCGTGCTTCTTGCAATACAGCTCGCTGATATACATTCCGAGACCAAAATGCTTCATATCGTCCCGCAAGCCAGAGGTCGTAAAGGCCTGCTTTGCCCTCTCCTCGCTGATGTCAAAGCCTGTCCCATCGTCCTTTACCTCCAGGGTCAGTCCACTCTCCTCCTCCAATACACAGACTATCACCTGCCTTTTTGCAAACCGCAGTCCGTTTCCAATCAGGTTGTCCGCCACCTCCAGAATCAGATCCCGGTCAAGAAAGAGTGTCTTCCCTTTGCCGCCCGCAAAAATCTGAAACTCTCGTTTCGCCTCCCGGGAGAGAATTTCTCCCACCTTCTGAATCTCCTCGCTGAGTTTTTCCACTGTTTGCGGCTGACAGGAAAGCGGTTGTTGTTCCAGAGCAGAAAAAGCACGCATCCGCTCCAGAAACCGTTCCAGCCGTTCGATCTGCCCCATACTTTCGCAGAGCATATGAAGCAGGGTTTCCCTGTCCAGCGTCTCCCCGCAAAAACTCCAGCATCATCTCCTGGTATCCTTTGAGCACAGTAAGCGGGGTTCGGATATCATGGGCGATGGCGGCACGCAGAACCTGCTCATCCTCTACCATCCGCCACATTTTCCGGTTGTTCTGTGTAAGCTGATTTTTCATCCGGTCAAATTCCAGACAGAGTTCTCCCAGTTCATCCCTGTTTTCATACCCGATTTCAAAGTCCAGATCATTGCCTGCAATCTTTTCTGCCGCCATCCGGAGGGCTCCCAGTGGTTTTCGGATTTTCTTTTGATAAAACAGCATGGTGGACACAATGATCCCACCCGCGCACATGACAAGAATTCCATAAGTCTGTAAAAATCGCACCACTCAGAAAAGCGTGCGTCCCAATCTGACATTCTGCTGTTACTGACCCTTGGGATCACCACATCAAAAGATTCCTCATCTCTTTTGAGAAATTCTTCGATGTATCGATCCTGATCCACGTATTTCCACCAGATCTGCTCCTGTATCCGCCCAGCCTCATTCCCGGCAATGGCGCCCAGCAGAAATCCTGCAAGAATTCCTACCGCCATGTAGAGCAAAATACTTTTTACGCAGAGAAAGATTTCTTACTTTTTCCATCGATATCCCACTCCCCACACCGTCTCAATCGGATCCTCGTCTGTAAACTCACCGATCTTTTTCCGAATCCTGCGGATCAGTTCTGTAATTCCACGGCCGTCCCCTTGTCCGTCAAATCCACATACATGTTCATAGATCCGCTCTTTATCAAATACCTGTCCCGGATGCATGGAAAGGAATTCCAAGATTCCAAACTCCGTCTTTGTCAGATCCAGCATCTTTCCGTCAATCCATACCGCTCTGGCTCCATAGTCTACCAGAAGTCCGTTTCCAAACCGGTACCGTGTCTTCTGCTGATGTCTCTTCTCTCCGCAGATGGGCAAGTACTCTCGCTTCCAGCTCCTTCAAGCTAAACGGCTTTATGATATAATCATCCCCGCCCATCATCAGACCATTCACCCGGTCCTGCTCCTCCACTCTCGCGGTCAAAAATAAAATCGGGCAGGATACCTGCCCTCGGATCTTTCGACATACCTCCAGGCCATCCATCCCCGGCATATTAATATCAAGGAGAATCAAATCCGGCTCCTCGGCCGACATCCGGACTGCCTCCGTACCATTACCCGCCTGCAATATCTGATAGCCTTTCATTTCAAAATACCGTCCCAGCATCTCCAGCAGATCCCTGTCGTCATCTGCCAGTAATATTTTATATCCCATGTTTATTCACCTCTGACAAAAGTATACACAAAAAATAGCAATAAAAAAACAACAGATAACAAAACCGAGGACATATTCCCATACATCGGAATATGTCCCCGTTGAAATCTGCTATATACCACTTCGGTTATCTCCTGCGAATCAGTACACCCTTTGGATATAATCTTCCATTCTTATATTGTCTTTGGAACAAGATCTCTCCTTTTTCCTGTACCGTAACGTCCTCCTGAGCACAGTTCAGAAGGATTTCGATCTGGTTCTGATTGCGGTCGAGTTTGATATAGTGTACAAGCCGGTCGTCTCTGTATTCTTCCGGGAAGTGAAAGTACAGGCTTTTGAATGACGGCTCCGTCTTCCGCAGGTGGATAAGCTTCTGGATCTCGTGGATCCGACGCTGATTTTCTTCGGTGTGCAGGTTGTCCCAGGGCATGCATCTGCGGCAGTCCGGATCATGCCCGCCCTCCATGGCAATTTCTGTTCCATAGAAAATGCAGGGACTTCCCGGCATTGTAAACAGCACCGCCAACTGTTGGTAAAAGATATCCAGATCCCGGAACCGGTTCATCAGACGTTCTGTATCGTGGGAATCCAGCAGGTTAAAAAGAACATTGTTGGACTGCTGCATATACATCGTATAGCAGTGGTTCACCATATACTCAAAGGCCTCTTTTTTCATCGTCCTGTCGATGAAAAAATCGTGGATTCCGCTCATCAGCGGATAATTCATCACGGAATCATACTCGTCCCCATGAGCCATTGGCTGGCATCGTGCCAGATCTCTCCTAAAAGATAAATATCCGGCTTCATGGCTTTCACATGCTCCCGAATACGCTTTAAAAACCGGTGTGATACTTCATTTCCCACATCAAAGCGGATGCCGTCAATGTCATAATCCCGAATCCAGCCCTCACAGACGTTCTGAAAGTAGTGGATGACCTCTTCGCTGTTCGTGTTCAGCTTTGGCATCTTGTCCGCAAAGGCAAAAGAATAGTAACGTCCGTCCCTGGTACTTGCCTCCTTATTCATCTGCTCCCAGTCATTCACCATAAACCAGCCCGCATAAGGGGACTGTTCCCCGTGTTTCTTTACGTCCAGCCATGGCGCGAAATTCTGTCCACAATGGTTGAACACGGCGTCCACCATCACCCGGATTCCGTGTTCATGCGCCTCTTTGACAAGATGTCTCATCGTCTTGGCATCCCCAAACTGCGGATCGATTCTTGTATAATCCTTCGTATCATACTTATGGTTAGAATCTGCCTCCATAATCGGGTTTAAGTAGATACCCGTAATTCCAAGCTTCTGTAAATACGGAAGTTTCTGGCGGATCCTCCAGATTCCCACCATAGGTCTCCTCGTTCGTGACTGCTCCTTCATTCTTCCACGCAAGGATACCTTCCCTGTCATCTTCCGGCGTCCCGTTACAAAAGCGGTCCGGGAAAATCTGATACCAGATCGTCTCGTTGACCCAGTCCGGCGTCCGGTTCACATCCGCAGGGTTCATCCATGGGACGGTAAAGCACTGAAGCATCCTTCCCTCCATCTCCATCTGCTCTTTTGTCAGAAACCCGTCTTCAAAATAGTACCAGATCTCATCATCCGTATGTAATTCAAAATAATATTTGCACCGTTTATACTTTGGCACCAGGGTTGTCGTCCACCAGATCTGATGCTTCAGCCGTTTCCTGTAGAAAATCTCTTCCCGGATTCCGGTCCACGTCTCTTTTCCTCCCAGAATCCCCGCCTCAAACGGATCCCCATAATAAAGGAAAACCTGCTTTACGTCATATCCGGTCTTTAAGTTGACGATCAGTTCCGATTCGTTCAAAGGATAACTCATTTGCTCTGTCGTTCTATGGTAAACTCCTGTAAAATCCATCTGTCATCAAACCCTTTCTGTCATTGCTCTCCGGTACTTTCTTAATTCTTCTTTTGCCTGTCCAAAATCCGGCATCCGCCACTCCCAGTTCGGGAGCCCACCGTTCCCGGTGTGTTGATGTGACCTTCCGCTCCCAGTCCGAGAAGATCCGCCATAGGAAGAATGGCGTATTCCGCCTTGCTGCGAAGCGTATATGTCAGAAGGCGGTCTTTTTACAGATCCCTGTTTGATGCCCTCCCGCTTTAAGAAACGGCGCACCTTCCTTCTGGCAGCTACGCTCAATCCCTCATACCACTGCATGATCGTATCATTGTCATGAGTTCCTGTGTAGAAAATCATGTTTTCCACATCATGGAAACTGTCATATGCATATTTTCCACCCGTCTCGATGGAGAATACAAGGATCTTCATCCCTTTTAAATGGTAATGGTCCTTCAACTGCAATACTTCCGGCCGAAGCTCACCCAGATCCTCGGCCACAAGATTTAAGCCGTCAATTTTTGCCCGAAGAGTATCGATGACCTCATATCCCGGTGCTTCGATCCATTCACCGTCAATAGCAGTCGGGCAGTCTGCCGGAATTTTCCAGTATGTGTCAAATGCACGAAAATGATCGATCCGGATGATATCAAAAAGCTTTTGGTTGTAACCAATGCGGTCGATCCAAAACTGGTATTCGTGATCTTTCAGGTAGTCCCAGTCATAGATTGGATTGCCCCATCTCTGCCCGGTGGCGCTGAAATAATCCGGCGGCACTCCGGCGATGAAAACCGGCCGGCCGTCTGTATCCAGGAGGAAATTGTCCTTTCCACCCCAGACGTCCACAGAATCCACACCCACATAGAACGGCACGTCTCCCATGATCTGAATACCACTTTCGTTGGCACGCCGTTTTACTTCCATCCACTGGAGGTAGAACTCGTACTGGAGGAACATCTGGTAAGCCGCTTCGTCCTCCTGCTCCTTTGGCAGCGGCGCCGGAACTTCCGGCCAGATCTTATCCTCTTCTTTCCATTCATTCCAGCAGACTTTGTGGTTCGCCTTTTTCTTGGCACGGAATACAGCGTACTCGTAGACCCATGGCTGCCTCGTAAATTCCCTAAAATCTTCTGTCTCCGTAAAGTTTGAAAATGCCTCTTTCAAATACGGCTCTTTAAAAGTACGGACTGCATCATAATCCACGGTTCTGACATTCTCGTGGAATGTAGGTGCCTGTTCTTTTAACAGTCCCGCTTCAAACAGAAGATCGAGACTGATATAGATTTCGTCCCCGGCGCAGGAGGAGTATGGCTGGTATGGGGAGTTCCCGTATCCCACCGGATTGAGCGGCAGGATCTGCCAGATCTTCACCCCGTTTTCCCGCAGAGCCTCCACAAACTCATATGCATATGCTCCGAGCTCCCCCACTCCCGTACGGGACGGAGGGCGGAAACCGGCATTAAAATTCCTGTTTCTCTCATGGCTGCTTTCTTTTTCCTGCTGCATCCGGCCTACAGACGCCAGATGTCATCGTTGTATTCCCGGATGGTCCGGTCGGATGAGAAGAATCCTGCCTTCGCGATGTTCACAAGAGCTTTTCTCTCCCAGGAGAGCTCGTCCTCATAATCTGCCAGCATCCTCTCTTTCGTCTCAATGTACTCTTTCACATCCAGAAGTGTCATAAACCAGTCTTTGAAACCAGTTCCTTGTAAAGTCTCGCAAGGCTCACCGGATCTCCGATACGGATCAGGTCTTTACTGATAATAAAGTCCACCAATTCCTCGATCATGGCGTCGCCATCGTAGATCTTGCCGGAGTTGTATCCGTTTGTATCATAGAGACGAATGACTTCCTCGGATTTTGCCCCGAAGATATAAATATTATCATCGCCTACAAGTTCATGGATTTCCACATTTGCCCCGTCTTCGGTTCCCAGCGTCACGGCTCCATTGAGCATGAATTTCATGTTTCCGGTTCCGGATGCTTCCTTTGAGGCAAGGGAAATCTGCTCGGAAATATCGCAGGCCGGGATCAACTTTTCCGCCTTGGTGACATTGTAATTTTCTACCATCACAATCCGCAGGTATGGACGTACCGCCGGATCATTCTCGATCAGCTTTTGCAGACAGAGAAGCAGATGAATGATATCCTTGGCAATCGTGTACGCCGGAGCCGCCTTCGCTCCGAAAATCATCGTGATCGGACGTTTCGGCAGATTCCCTTTTTGATCTCTTTGTATTTATAAATCGCATAAAGCGCGTTCATCTGCTGTCTCTTGTATTCATGGAGACGTTTGATCTGGATATCAAAGATAGAATTTTCATCGATCTCCACACCCTGTGTCTGCATAAGATATTTCTTCAGCTCTGCCTTCGCTTCTTTCTTGATGGTCCTCAGATCCGCCAGTACGTTCTCATCGTCCTTGTAAGCAAGAAGCTTCTCCAAATGGGAGGCGTCCTCCATAAATTCCGGTCCAATCAGTCCGGTCAGATAATCGGATAATCTGTGATTGCAATGTACAAGCCATCTCCGGAACGTAATGCCGTTGGTCTTGTTATTGAATTTCTCCGGATAAATATCGTAGAACGGCTTCAATTCAGACTCTTTTAAAATCTCTGTGTGAAGCGCTGCCACACCGTTGACCGCATATCCGAAATGAATATCAATATGCGCCATATGTACCCGGTCTTGTCCATCGATAATATATACTCTCTCATCGTGGAAATCTCTTTTCACACGGGCATCCAGGTCCCGGATGATCGGCATCAGATGCGGAACGACCTTTTCCAGATAAGATACCGGCCATTTTTCCAGTGCCTCCGCAAGAATCGTGTGGTTAGTGTAAGCACATGTCTTTCTCACAACGTCCACTGCCGTATCCATGTTAAATCCTCTCTGCATCAGCAGGCGAATCAGCTCCGGAATCACCATCGTCGGATGGGTATCGTTGATCTGAATCGCCACATGATCATACAGGTGGTAGAGATCATACCCTTTTTCCTCTGCTTCTGCCAGAATAAGCTGAGCCGCATTGCTTACCATAAAATACTGCTGATAGATACGCAGAAGCTGTCCCTTTTCGTCGCTGTCATCCGGATAAAGGAACAGTGTCAGATTTTTCCGAATATCCTCTTTATTAAACTGAATCCCATCATGGATGATTGATTCATCCACAGTATCCAGATCAAACAGATGCAATTTGTTGCAGCCATTTTGGTATCCTGGTACGTCAATGTCGTACATCGTAGAGGTCAGAGTGAAATTCTGGAACGGCACTTCAAAATGGCGCTCTATCTTTGTAAGCCAGCTCTGATCCGTAATCCACGGGTTTTTCTCTTCTCTTTGCTTGTTGTCCACAAAAGTCTGGCGGAATAATCCGTCATGGTAGTTTAATCCTACGCCGTCTCCCGGAAGTCCCAGGGTGGCGATGGAATCCAGAAAGCAGGCCGCTAAACGCCCGAGCCCTCCATTCCCAAGAGACGGCTCCGGCTCTACTTCCTCGATCTCGGTGATCTCCTTATCATATCGTTTCAGAACTTCTCTTGTCTCGTCAAATAATCCCAGATTGATGAGATTGTTGGACAAGAGTTTTCCGATCAGAAACTCCGCTGAAATGTAATAGAGCTTTTTGCTGCCTTCGTTTCTCTTCATCCCGGCCATTTTTTTTCTTTTGTAATCTCTAAAAGTGCTGTATAGATTTCTTCATTGGACGCATCCTGAATGTTTTTTCCATAGTTCTTCTGTAACATCTCCTGTAATAACTGTTCCATCTTCGTTCTCCTTTCGATGTAGATTCTTATTCGACCGCCTCGTACACTCTGAGGATCTCGCCCACACTCCATGCCTGGGCGAAGCATCCTTTGGATGAGGTCGGGTTTCCTCCGTCATAAATCTCCGGAAGCTGTCCGATACATCCTTCCCTCATGGCGCTCTCCATGACTTCCAACTGCTTTCGGACATGCTGTCTGGCTTCTTCACTGTACCCGTGTACTTTCAAATACGCCAGATAATAAGCCCCAAGCAGGGGAAGACCCACACCGTTCCCTGGTGATATGCCAGATCTCGCTTGATCATTTCTCCTCCGTAAAACGGATGGAACTCCTCGTCCGCTTCTTCCAGTGTCCGCAGTCCGTAAAAGGGGTGTAAAGTTTCTCGTAGACCGTCCGCACGACCTGCCGTTCCTGCTCTTCATCCATCATACCAAACGGCATGGATACCGCCCAGATCTGATTGCACCGGATCTGCGTATCCGCCTTCGTCCCGGAGATCAAATCCTTTAAGCAGCCTTTTCCTCGTTCCAGAATTGCTGCCGAAATGACGTCCGGACCTTGTCCGAGAGCACCCCATACCCAGTATATTCCATTCCCAGTTCAGATGCAAACATTTCCATAATGCGGAGAGCATTATACCAGTAGGCATTGACTTCCACCGGTTTTCCGTGTCTCGGCGTCGGAAGCAAATCTCCTACCCGGACATCCATCCACGTCACCTGATCGAGCCCTTCCCCGGCCAAAATCAGACCGTCTTCATCCATACGGATGCCATGTCTCGTGCCTGCCTGGTAGTTTGCCACAATGCGCTCCATTACCGGCCAGACTTCCTTTACAAAATCCAGATCCCCTGCCGCTTGGTAATACAGGTAGACACAGTTGATAAATAGCAGCGCCGCATCCACTGTATTGTACCGTGGCTCATTCTTCCCCTCCGGAAAAGGTTCGGCATCAGACCGTCCTTTTCGTGAACGGCAAAGGTCCGTAAGATCTCTTTTGCAGTCTCATACTGTCCGGTGGAAATGCAGACCCCCGGAAGAGCGATCATCGTATCTCTGCCCCAATCCTCGAAGAACGGGTATCCTGCCAGAATCGTCTTCCCATCCGTAGACTCTCTCCGGGAAACGAATTGTCCTGCACTTTTGGCAAGCACCTTTGCCATCGGTGCTGTAAATCCTGCCCGCTCTTCCAGTTCTTGACGGTACTGCTTCGTGTCCGCAAGAATACCTTCCGCATCCTTTCTTCCAGCACAAGTCGAAGCGATGATCTCCAGCCGCCCCGTCTTCCTGGCCGGAACTCTCAGGCTGATCTGAAGCACCGCCTTTGTCCTGCCGGCCGGCCGCCTGCCATCGCAGACATCATAACTGTAATAGCAGGTTTCCGTCTCCTCCTTCTGTAAAATCTCTCCATTGGTCTCAAAGAAGAGCCCAATCCCATTCGATATGACCGAATTTCCATCCCACTGAAAGTTCTGCTCTTCCTTTAGATCCTCGCCTTTTCTCACAAATTGGAGGAATGGAGTGACTTGAAGTGTGACCGCTTCCAGTGTCTCGTTTTCTATTTCATAGACCACCGCCACGGTATTTTCCATGTGCGGCATCCCGATTTCCTTTCTTACCTGTACACCGCCGGCCTCGTAGCGCCAGACAGGCGTATCCTCAAAGGTGAAGGAGGATAGGTACCGGTATCCCTCCTCCGCCGTACCGCCATCAAACTCCTGAGAAGAAAGCACTTTCTTCTCTTTTTCGTCTCCAACACTTCCCGCAGACGGTGAATCAGATTGTAGCGGTGGTTCGGCGCCTGGGTGCATCCCATCAGCAGGGCATGGTCATTTCTGGCCGCTGATCCGATCATTGTCAGGGAAGAAAAGCCCCCAGCCCATTTGTCAGAAGATAGCAGTTCTCCTGCCCTCTTTCAAGCGTTTTGATATCTTGTTTCCCGTAGATCCATTTCATATATCTAGCCTTCCTTTCCTGTCTGTCCAAGCACCAGGACACTGCGTCCTTCCACCCGGATCGTTCCTTCTGTCACAAACGGATTCTGCCAGAGGCGGCTGCTGTGCGCATCTACAAGCACTTCCCATTTTCCTTTTGGAAGGTTTCGCTCGATTTCTTCCTGTCTGCTATTATAAATCACGCAAAGTGTCTCCCACAGGGACGGCTGGCTCTCGCTGTGGTTATCCACGAGAAAGCCAACGACCCCATCCGTTTTCCACTCGTCCCGGATCCGTTTCCACGCATCCTTTGATTTATCACAAAGTCCCGGCAGCCGTTTACGAAGTGCAATCAGACCGCTGTAATATTCTACCAGCTCATACTGTTCATACATCCGGTTCCAGTCGAGACGGTTGATCTCAATCGGAGCGTTGTAGGAATTTTCGAGTCCTCCTTTTGTGCGGGACGCTTCTTCCCCGGAAAGGAAGAAAATCCTGCCCTGGCACGTCATGTACACCGCCGCCGCCATCCTGTTGGCACGCATCCTCTCTGCCTCATCCTCCACTGTAAGAGAAAGCTTATCCCAGAGTGTCCAGTTATCGTGGGCGGACACATAGGTAACGACCTGGGATGGCGCCTGGACTTTGGATCCCGGTCCGCACCATGCTTTCACCGAGGAGAGAATCGCCCCCTCCTGTCCCTTTCCTCCATTTACAAATCCAGGCGTTCCCCCTCAAAGGTATGCCCCTTGATGGCATCCCTTGTATCATCACAGAAAAATCCAACCTGCGGATTCAGCCGGTCTATATTCTTTTTGAGTGCCGGAAGAGCTTCTTGTTCCATGGGTGTTTCACTTGCCGACCATGGTTCCCCGAACACAAGTTTCTCGCCTTTTCCATAGCGGGAAGAAAGCTCCATCTCGATCCGGTTCATAAGTCCGGTGTCCAGAAGTCCCATCAGGTCAAAACGGAATCCATCAATATGGTACTCTCCCGCCCAATAAAGCACGGAATCCACAATATAGTTCGCGCACATGATCCGCTCACTCGCCACATCATTCCCACAAGCTGATCCGTTCGCCGTCTCTCCGTTCTCGTGGACACGGTAATAATACCACGGTACCGTCCTCTGAAACCAGGAATCCAGGAAATAAGTATGATTGTAGACCACATCCATGATAACCCGAAAGCAGTTTTTGTGCAGAGCCTTTATCATCTCTTTGAACTCCCGGATGCGTACCTCTCCTTTTCGTGGATCTGTGGCGTAGGAGCCCTCCGGTACATTATAGTTTACCGGATCATACCCCAGTTAAACTCCCCCGATTCCTTCGATTCATCGACAGATCCATAGTCGTATGCCGGCATAAGCTGGATATGGGTGACGCCCAGTCTCTTCATATAAGAAAAGCCTGTGGGATGCACACCGTCATGGTTTCGTGTTGTATTCTCACAGGTAAATGCCTTATACTTTCCACGGAAGGCCTCGGGAAATCCTCCCGACGGATCCCAGGAATATTCCCCGATATGCACCTCATAAATCACCTGCTCCGGCTGCATTTCAGGGGATACCTCCTCCTGCCACCCGTCCGGGTCTGTCTGTTTCAAATCTACGATCATGCTCCTTTGTCCATTGATTCCACACGCTTTCGCATAAGGGTCCGCTGACCAGATCGCCTCCCCTCGATTACGAGCTCAAAATCATAGTATACGCCGTGGAGCATTTCTTTTGTCCGGTAAGCCCAGACGCCTTGTTTTTCCTTTTCCATAACCTCGGTGCGATAAGGTTTCCCTGTCTCACCATCCTGGAAGAAGCGGACATTCACCGTCTCTGCAACCGGGCTCCACAGGAGGATGGAAGTTCCATCCTCCGTGCAGGTTGCACCCAGGTCATGTCCCTCATAGGTATATTGTTGTTCAAATTTCGGATCCGAATAATATGCCTTCCATTCTGTTGCTGTCTTTCTCATCTGTCACTCCTCATTCATCTGTTTTGCCTGCCTTTCACACTTAGCCTTTCACTGCTCCGGATACACCATCTACATAGTACCTCTGCATAAACAGGAAGAGGATCGCGATCGGAATGGAAATCAGTACGGCTCCTGCCGCAAAGCTGGTATACCAACTGTCAATATATTCCTTTTCCAGCATTTTCCAGAGCCCAATCGCAATCGTGTACTGGTCGGAGTTGGCACGGCAGATCACTTTGGCAAAAATGAAGTCGAGCCATGGAGCCATAAACGACGTCAGCACGGTATAGATGATAATCGGTTTGCTAAGAGGCAGTGTGATCTTTGTAAAAATCTGCCATCTGGTACATCCGTCCAGAAGCGCCGCCTCATCAATGGCGATCGGAATCGTATCAAAGAATCCTTTCGCAATCTGAAATCCCAGCCCCGCGCCTCCTGAATAACACAAAATCAGCGCCACTTTGATCAGATTTCCCTCTGTCAGCCCCATCGCCTTTAAGATAAAGTAAACGGCAACCATGGACATGAATCCGGGAAACAGTCCCAGGATCATTGCCATGTTCATATAAGGCTTCCGCAACTTGAATTTTAGCCTGGAAAGGCAATAAGATACCGCCAGCACATAAAATGTGGAAAGAATACAGGAACACACCGCGATGAACAAGGTATTCGCAAACATCTGTGGAAAGTTCAGAATGGAGGTGTCTGTAAACAGTCTCACATAATTATCCAGTGTAAAGCTCTGTGGGAAGAAAGTGGAAACATAGGACCCCTTCTCTGCCCGGAAGCTTGTCAGTATTACCCATAAAATCGGGAATACCCAGATCAACGCCAAAATGGCAAGTACGACATGTACGATCGTATTATGAATGAAACGTCTCTTTTTAGCTGAACGTACTTTTCCAGCAGCCATGTTTAGAATCCCCTTCTTCTTTATATGATTTACTGTTGCGGTATGTAAGAAGAGCCGCAATCGCCAGAATAATAAATGTCAGGATACCGATCACCGCACCGATATTGTAGTACTGCTTATCAATGGTCAGCTTGTAAAGCCAGGTAACAAGCAAGTCGGTACTTCCTGCTGTAGAGGACAGATCCGTAACCGGATCTCCTCCGGACAACAGGTAAATAATATTGAAGTTATTGACATTTCCCGTAAATGTTGTAATCAGGTACGGCGTCGTCACATAAAGCATATACGGCAGCGTGATCTTAAAAAGATCTGCACCGCGTTTGCTCCGTCCACCTTGGCCGCTTCATAAAGTTCTCCCGGAATATTCTGAAGAACTCCGGTAAGCTGAAGTAGCGTATACGGAACACCTACCCAGATATTGATGACAATGACAGTCACCCTCGCCCACATCGGATCCGTGAAAAACGGAAGGCTGGCGTCCTGTGCAATCAGTCCCAGATTCCGAAGCAACACGTTGACCGCTCCCTCCGGCTGAAGCATCGTTCTCATAATCAAAAGGGAGACAAACATCGGAACGGCACAGGAGAGAACGAAGCAGAACCTCCAGAATCCTTTTGCTCTTGTCTCTTTCCGGTTGATAACGATGGAAAGGATCATACCGAAAATATAGTTACTAAACGTTGCAAAGAACGCCCATACAATCGTCCATGCAAGTACAGACCAAAATGTACTTCCCAGAATACTGTTGGAATCAAACAGCGCCCGGAAATTATCCAGACCAACCCACTCAAACAGCATCAGGTGATTGTCGATCTTACTGTAGTTTGTAAATGCCATACAGATCATAAAGATCAAAGGCAGGATGGTCAGCGCAAAGATAAACACCATCGGAGGTGTCATCAGAAGACGGTGCAGATTCTCGTGGAGGAGTGCTTTCACGTCCTCGACAAAGCTGTTCACATGTCTTCCTTCCCTGTCGAGACATTCCGCCTTGTACGCGCTTTTTAATGCTCCCCGCCATGCCCAGATCATCAGAATTGTCACAAGAATCGTTGCCACCCCATACAGCAGGATCAGAACAGACTGATCACCCTTTGTGTATGTATAGATCTGATTCACCTCATCCCATACCTCTTTTTGTTCTACTGTTCCCAGTGTCCCAAGCATGGAGAGGAAACGGATTCCATTCAAAACCATGAATACAACATACGCTACTTCAACTGCCAGATAGATCAGTCCTTTGATCTTCTGTTTATGCATGATATTTCCAAATCCCATCAGCACCATAGAGAGCTTCGTCTCCATGCCGCCTTCCCTGATTGCCGCCGTACAGGTGTACGGTGTCGGGAATTCATTGACATGCCTTTTTCTTATTCCCATCCTCTTCTCACCTCGTTTAGATTCCATCACTGTTCATTGCCTCATTCATCGCTTCCGCCTGCTCTGCGGAGTTGTCATGTGTCACACTGCCGTTGCGGATTCCTTTTCCCATGTTTTCAACCGGAGTCCAGCAATTATTCATCTTGGCGACAAACGGCTGAAGAATCGATGTGTCGTTGAAAGTATTATTCTGTGCCATAACAAGCGGATCTTCCGCAATTTTAGTATCCTTCAGAAGTTCCGTGTTACATGGGATCACATTTCTGAGTTCATAATGTGTCCGCTGCGCCTCCGCAGATCCCAGATATACAGCAAGCTCTACCGCCGCTACCATATCTTTGCAGTTTGGATTCACGCCGATCGCCTTGGACCCGGCGTAAGCCATCATCTGCTTTTCCTCTCCATTCAGTGTATAAGCCGGAAGAGCGATTGCGCCCATGTTATCACCCAGCGCCTCCTTCACCGCATTGGCGTCCCAGGAACCGGAAAACATGGCGGAAATGCTTCCGTCACGAAGTCCCGCAATACCAGAACCGTCGGCGTCGATTTTAAAATTCGGATTTCCCGCCAGATCTATAAGATAATCTGTCACTTCCACGGATTTCTCTCCCCCGAAATCCACGCCCTTTGCCTCGTCCGTTCCATCTCCGAACAGGGTACAACCGTTACCGATATAAAATGCCGGAAGATACCAGGAGTTTGTCATCGGGAAAGAGACAACGCCTTTTCTAGCATCGTATCCAGATTTTTCACGTCCTCTTCGTCAAATACGCTCTTGTCATAGTACATAAACCAGGTGTTTGTCGTAAACGGTACACCGTAAAGCTCCCCGTTCTTTGTCAGGGATGAGATGACTTCTTCGGTATTTGTTCTTTCGATCTCCTCTCTGTATTTTCCCCGAATTTCACCAATGCGTTTGCATCCGTCATCGTGGTAAGTGTATCGTTTGCATACATAAACACATCGGCACTCGCCTCCGGATCCTGCGCTACCTGGCCTGCCGCCGTCGCCTCATCCGCTACACCATAGACAAAGGTGATATCCCATTCGGGATGTTCGTCCGCAAATTTCTCACACGTCGTCTGAAGCCATTCTCCACTGTCCTTTGACTGATCCTCCGATGGGGACCAGACCATCAGACGGACTTTTTCTTTCCGCCGGACGATCCATCTTCGCTGTTTCCGCACCCGGCAAGCATGGATGCGCCCAGTACTGCCGCCAGCAAAACTGCCAACCCTCTTCTCTTCATCGTTCTGACCTCTCCTTCCGAAAGTTTCGTTTTGTTTCGTTAAGACATACTATACATGCCCTATTTTGGTTCGTCAACCCTATTTCTCGTTTTCAACCATGCATTTCTCTGTTTTTCACATGTAAAAGTGCTCATTTTTATATCATTTGCACAATTATTTTTCTTTCTTTTCTTCATTCGGCGATCGAAACTTTTGTTTTACAAGTTTCGTAAAACAAATTGCATTTTCCGTAAGTATTCGGTATAATAGAGAAAACAGGTGAATTCATGGTTAGACTTCAGAAAGGTGATTGTATGGCTACAATTTTAGATATCGCCGAGAAGCTTGGCGTGTCCAAGGGTACTGTTTCCAAGGCGCTGAACGGCGCTCCGGATATCAGCGAAACATTGCGAAAAACGATATTAGAAACCGCTGTCGAGATGGGATATACGAGACGGCGCAGACAGAAGCAGACAGCAAAGAAACTCTGTATTCTTGTAGAAAATCTGGATTACGAGGAGCCGCACCAGTTTGGCTATGATATTGTTACCGGATTCCGCCAGATGGCGGAGCCCGCCGGATTTTTGGTTGAGATCTTCCCGATAACGGAGAAGCTGCAGCGCTCCATCTCTTATGATATGTTCATGCTCCAGCACGATTATCTCGGTGCGTTTGCCCTTGGATTCACTCTTCAGGATCCATGGATGACAGATTTTCAGACGAGCAGTACCCCCACTGTACTGTATGACAACTATATCAAAACCAATCCCAGAACAGCCTATGTCGGTGTGGACAACAATGAGGGGATGGAGCTTGCCGTCTCCCACTTAAAAGAACTGGGACATAAAAGATCGGATACTTAAGCGGAGCCCTTGGCTCTCATATTATGCAGGTACGTCATAAGGCGTTCTTCCAGGCCATGCGGCAGAACGGCCTGCGTGCCGATTCTGACTTTGCCGGGGCATCCTACTATATCAGCCAATGTCTTGAGAAGCATCTGCCCCGTCTGATTCAGATGGGTATGACCGCCATTATCTGCAGTCACGATCTACTGGCAAACGCGGCTATGATCCAGTGCCAACAGTTCGAATTCGCATCCCGGATGACTTAAGCATCATCGGTTTTGACGATCTGCCGATCTGCCCGTACACCTACCCACCGATGACTACCGTCCGCCAGGAGCGGACCGAGATCGGCAAATGCGGCTACTATGCGCTGGACAGTCTGAGAAACAGTGTCTCCATCGGCACACTGTTGCTGCATGCCAAATTGATGGTGAGAAATTCTACCGGACCGGTGTCGGAGAAGAATTAAGATTTCAAGGTATACAAAAAGAGGACTGTCCTGCTGATAACAGCCGACATCCTCTTTTCCTCTCCATTCTTCTCTTACTTAATTAATTTCTGTATCTTTCTTGCCTCCGTTGTCCCTGCTTTTCCCAGCAGTTCAAACAGAAGCGCTTCGTAGGTTGTAAGGATAGCGCCCTCCAGTCTCGCCCGTTCCAGCGCCATTTCCAGATCCCGCGCTTTCCTGCTGGAGATGCAGTCTGTCACAAGAACGGGCTGAAAGCCTCTGCTCTTGAGATCGATCACCGTCTGCAAAACACAAATGTGGGATTCAATTCCGCAGAGAATCACTGACTTCTTCCCACCCAGCTTCAGAATCACTTCTTCCGCCGCACTGTAACTGATTTTTCCAGGTATTCCCTGGTTCCTGCGGCTTCCACGATTTCCGGCACTGTCATACCAAGTCCTCTTGTATACTGCTGTGTGAGATAAATCGGAACTCCGAGTTCTTTCAGTCCTCTCAGCAGAATCACCGAGTGAGCCAGCAGTGCCTCTTTTTCCTGCATCACCGGCATCAGCCGCTCCTGATAATCTACAGCTACAGCCGCCACGTCTTCTCTTCTAATCAACATTCTATCCTGTCTCCTTTTTGACCTTTGCTTTTCTTGTCATAGATTCCTGTTTTCCGCTGTCTTCTCTTCTGCCTGTTCCAGAGAATCGTATCCATAGAAACGTACCATAAATCCTAGAATTTGCTCCGTCAGATTTTCTCCCCGTTCCTCCATCTCCCTGATCATTGCGGCGTACAGAGCGATCGTCCGATCCGAATATGTGCTGATCTCTCCCCTCAAATACGTCTCCTGCGAGGTGTCCCACGGCGTATCCTCAGAGGTATAAATCTTTCTTCCGGTTCCTCCAAGATTCGGAAACCGCCTGGAAAAGTCTTCGGCCCACCATATTTCCTGGCTGATCACCTCTTCCTGCATCCGGATTCTCTTGCCGCTTCTTTTCGGAAGGATTTCCCGGAAACGCTCGTATTCCTCCGGCGCTGTGCTCTCCATCATTCTGGCATACTTCTCTGTCAAAAGATTCCATCCTTCCTTCCAGGCATCCCGGAGATCCTGAAGATAGCTTTCCAGCACCTCTTCTGTCCATGCCAAGAACTGGCTTTTCCTCATAATCTCAAACGTCTCCCGGTCATCCTGGCAGGAGGCTCTTCCTCCTTCATTATGTACCTGCTGGAACTGTATCCATTCTATATCCACCACAGCCTCAATGAACCGCTCTTTCTTAGTCATCTTTTGTCCCTTTTTCCTTTCCATCAAAACCAGCCGTTCAAAGACTGCTCCCTTTTGTTCTTCCAAAAGACTTCTTTCCGGTCAGAAATTCCCTGAGCGTTCAGTTCTCCGACAACCATCCGGCAGATCTGCTCAATTATTTTTTCTACCCCGGTGTCCCTCAGATCTTTTTGCATCAACTCCTCCAACAGTGTACAAAGTTCCGGTATCCTCCGAAATGTCTCCATCCCCCTTATCTTCCATTTATAAAACGGCATGTATGTTTCATTCAAAAGATAGGCTGTCTCTGTCGATGCCTGAATAAACTCGGACAGAGAGAAGTACATGGCTCCAATCGCCTCCCGTCTCTTCGCCCGCGGGAAATTATACTGTCCTGCCTGCGCCATACGTCCCAGAGAAAGGCAGAGCCTTTTTAAGCGCACTGTCTCTGGTTCCCTTTAAAAGCCCTCTCTTCGCTTTGAAAATTTCCCAAGTGGATCGTCAAAGACCTCTCCGTTTGTAGCAGTCCGCAAATTCTCCTGGGTAATAGAGAGCCAGCTCTCATCGTCTTCCGGTGCTTTCCTGTATCCTGTCAGTTCTTCAAAAATGCTCCGATTTCAAACACGCCGACCCTTTTTTGACCATGTGAAGTCGTATTTCTGGCTTTATATCCCAGAAATTCTTTCGGAAGCGCTTCATACGCCTCCTGAAGCCGCGCTCCGATCTTCCGGTAATCCTTCTTTGTCAGCCAGAGGCAAAATCCGGGCCAAAATCATGGTCCGTGGACAAAACGTCATCATATCCAAGACACTCCGAACCCTCCCCGCACAGTCCTGCGGCAATCCGCCCCGCATAGTCCGGAAACTTCATCTCAATCATTGGTTTCCCGTATTTCTCATAGTAGGCTCTGGCAAGTTCCATTCCTTTCATCTTACTTTTTTTCGGCCGCCTGTTTTCTCCCAAGCAGATCTGACACCAGAGACAGATTCTGCTTTGTCACCCGATAATACTCATTTTCCCCGTAGAAACGATCGATCTCTTTTAATGCTCTCCGGTAATAGTTCGCAGACGATTCCAGATCTCCTTCGTGGAAACAGGCCTCCCCAAGCCCGGAAAGTGCCGACGCAAAATGGGAATCTTTCCCGTCCCGGGTCTTTTCAAAAATCCGTACGGCCATCTCCATGTGACGTTTCCCTTCTTCTATCTCCTGCATCTGAAAACAGAGATTCCCAAGATTTGTGTGTGTAATGGCCACCTCGATTTCCGCATCATCCAGTTTCCGGATGATATCCATCGCCAGTTCCAGCTCCTGTTTGGCCTCGTCAAGCCTTCCCGTCTCACTGTAGAGGAGACTGAGATTATTGTGAAGAGACGCCATACGATAGTCCGGCCCGGTTACATGTTTGCGGAAAATCAGGTGCGCTTGTCTGTATAACGCTTCCGCCTCCGCATAGTTTCCGGCCGCACGGTATCCCGTAGCCACATTTAACAACATCGTGCCGTATTCCATTGTCCCAGACAAACCCATAGCGTCCGCAAGCTCCATTGCCTGATCGGCGCAGAGCAGACACTCCTCATAACGGCCTGCCGCACGGTAATATCCCATGAGCTCATTTAAAATAGCAAGAATCGAACCGTTCTCACCCGCTGCCGCCGCCTGTTTCAACCCCTTTTTCAAATAAGCTTCGGCCTCATTTCCCTGCCCGGAGGAATAAAGCAAATCCAACCCCTCCAGATACTGCCGCAAATCAAACATCGTCCCCTCCTATTCTTGCATGTCCAGTTCCACCGGACAATGATCGCTTCCAAGAATCTCCGTGTGAATCTTCGCGTCCTCCAACCGGCCCTTTAACGCCTCCGACACAACAAAATAATCAATACGCCACCCCGCGTTTTTCTTTCTGGCGCTGAACCGATAGGACCACCAGGAATAAACGCCCTCCTGATCCGGATAAAAATAGCGGAACGTATCGATAAATCCCGACGCTTTCAGAGTGCGGAACTTGTCTCTCTCCTCATCTGTAAATCCAGCGTTTTTACGATTTGTCTTTGGATTCTTCAGATCAATCTCCTCTGCCGCCACATTGAGATCCCCACAGAATACGACCGGCTTTTTTCTCTTCCAGCTTCTTTAAGTAAACCAGAAAATCCGTCTCCCACCGCATCCGGTAATCCAGTCTTGCAAGCTCATTCTGTGAGTTCGGTGTATACACGGTGACAAAATACAAATCATCATATTCCAGAGTGATCACACGGCCTTCCTGGTCATGCTCCTCGATACCGATCCCGTACCGCACGTTCAAAGGCTCCCTGCTTTGTGAAAATCGCCGTCCCGGAATACCCTTTTCTCACCGCGTAATTCCAGTACTGATAATATCCCGGAAGCTCAAGTTCCAGTTGTCCCTCCTGCATCTTCGTTTCCTGGATACAGAAAATATCCGCGTCCGCCTCCCGAAAAAATCCAGGAATCCTTTCTGCACACACGCCCGGATTCCGTTCACATTCCATGATATCAATTTCATAGCTTCCATTCCTCCTGTATCGTTATTTTTATCTGATAACATAAAATCGTTTAAAACATAAAGCTTCTTTAAAAATCAGATTTCTTTTTTCTGTCCTTTCTTATGCATTATATCATCCCATTCTTTCCCTGTCATTTTCTTTTTCGCGTGTCTCCTGACTCTGAAAAGAAGTGGATTTCTTCTCTTCTTTATTGTATACTGAGTTTGATAGCGTGCTAAAGGGAGATGGAGGACAACATCATATGAAAATTGAAAAAATTACGGAGCAGAAAAAGCGGTTCCTCGATCTGCTTTTGCTTGCCGACGAGCAGGAAAGCATGATTGACCGCTATCTGGATGAGGGCGATATGTACGCCCTATACGATGACGACTTAAAAGGTGTCTGCGTCGTTACCCCAGGAGATGACGGCTCCTGCGAGCTGAAAAATATTGCCGTCTACGAGGACTGTCAAGGCAAAGGCTACGGAAAACAGATGATAGATTATCTGACAGATGTCTATTCCGGATCGTGCCATACGATGTATGTAGGGACCGGGGACAGCCCGCTTACCGTACCGTTCTATAAAAAATGCGGGTTTACTGAATCCCACCGGATAAAAAACTTCTTTACGGACAACTACGATCACCCAATCTTTGAATGTGGGATCCAGCTTGTCGATATGGTCTATCTGAAAAAGGCACTATAGCCTGAACAGGGGAACCCATGCGATCTTTTTTCCCATGATTCCCCCTGCATATTTTCTATCCTTCATCTCTGTAAAATACTTCTTTTAAGAATAACCCCTGAGCCGGAGCTAAAAATCCTGCTTCTGCTCTTTTCTTTTCATTCAGAATCCGAGGCAATTCATCTGCCCGACGTTTCCCCTCCCCACTTCCAGAAGAGTTCCGCTTAAAATTCGCACCATGTGGTACAGAAATCCGTTCCCCCGAAAAACCAGATAAAGCTTATCTGGTTCTACCTCGACTCGGATTTCGTCGATCCGCCGCATACAGCTTTCCTCATCCTTGCGGTCTGTAAAGCTGGAAAAATCGTGGCGTCCAATCAAATATCCAGCCGCTTCTCTCATTGCCTCGATATCCAGCTTCTCCGGGTAGTGATATGTATATTTTCTTGAAAAGACACACGGCTTTTCCGTAGATCAATATGATATTCATAACACTTTCCCTTTGCGCTTCTGCGTCCATGAAAGGTATTCGGTACCAGCTCGATTTCCCGGATACGGATATCCTCCGGAAGCCTCTCATTCAACTTCCGAAGAAATTCCCTTTCCTCGACTTTCCCGGACAGTCTGAGACTTGCCACCTGTCCCAGCGCGTGAACACCGCCATCGGTCCTTCCGGATCCCTGTATCTTCACCTCATACCCGGTGATGGACGCAATGGACTGTTCTATCACATGTTGAATTGTCTGTTCTACTCCCCTGTTGTCTCTGCCACCCCTGATATCGAGTGCCGTCGTAGGAGATTGTCAGCTTATATGTTCTCATCTTTTCTCATCTCCGATGCCATTACTATGATTTAGTATAGGCAGAAACGCCGCAAAATTCAACTCGAAAATTTACGGCATTTTCATTTGTTTTTTTGTTTTCAGGATCCTTCAGCATTCTGTCACTTCCTGTATTCTGCAAGAATCTTTTCGAGTTCGGATTCTCTTTCAAAAAATCATACTCTTTTTTTCGTTTCAATTTCAGAAATGAATGCCCGGACAAAACTCTCTCCAGCAGCAGATCCCGCTTTCTCCTGCCTGGTACCGGCATATCTGTAATATAATGGGCTTGCTTCCATGTCCCACGGTTTTCTTGCTTCATCCAGCGCCTCTCGTATCAACCTGATACTCCCTTCGCTGTCTTTCCGATATAAAGCAAGCAACAGATGCGGGACAACTCCGCCATACTTCCACATTCCGCACAAGGATATTATTTGCTCCGCAAGATCCGCAATCTGTTCTGCCTCTTGACGATTTCCCGTCGTCTCTTCTATTTCAATCAGCTTATACAGATAGTTTTGAAGCGTTGTCGCTGTCTGCATCAGTTTCCCTTCTAAAAAGAGAGCCGCGGCGTCTTCCCCTTCCTTCCGGATCAAAACATTCGTTTTCATAATCGTTGTATCAATGGTAACATCCGGAATTTTGGCAAGATAAGCATCTGCTTTCTCATATTCTTCCATTTGTGTGTATTTCACAGCCAACATATACTCACTGGACATTCTGATCTTTTCATTCGTGCTTTCTGCCGTCCGCTCAAGCCAGCCAAGAATACTGGCATCGTATTCCCGCCTCCTTTTGCTGTCTGTCTCAGAAAGTATCAACGCCCTATTCAGGACTGTGGAAACCGTATAAATCAACAGCTCGCACCGTGGATATTCATGTATTTTCTTTGATGCCATTTCAAACACCGTATCGATACCCTCTTCCAATACTGCTTCCGAAAGCTCATTAACAAACTGTCCAATCTCCCTGTCTGTCAATTCTTCCCGGAAAGAAAACAGCTCGTTCATATCCATCTGTAATAATCTGGCAAGTGCCGGTAGTGTAGAGATATCTGGATAAGAATTTCCTTTTTCCCACTTATTAACGGCCGAGGCAGAAACTCCCAGGGCGTTTGCAACCTGCTCTTGTGTAAGCCCCACACTTTTTCTATAATTTCTGATCTGCTCACTTATATTCATTTTCCGTACCTCCTGTCCATAATTTTATTATATCCTCTCCAAGGCAGGTTTTACAACTGAGCAGCCCTCTCATTTCTATTACAGAAAATGAACCATTGGTTATATTGTTCTATTCGCCCAGGCGAATCACCTGACCGCATAAATTCTGCTCTACAGCTTTGTGTGAGATCATTAAAATCGTATGATTTTCCGCAAGTTTGGTCACTGTCCTCATCACATCTGCCGCCGTCGCCTCGTCTAATGCGCTCGTAATCTCATCCAACAGAAGGACCTTCGCATTTTTCAAAAGTGCCCTTGCTATCGCTATCCGCTGCCTCTGTCCACCGGAAAGGTTACTTCCTCCCTCCTTCAAAATCGTCTCATACCCTTGCGGCAGGGACATGATATAATCATCTATCTCTGCGTCCCGGCACGCCTTTCGAATCTGATCCATATCCGGATTTACCAGGGCAAAATTGTCATAGATTGACATATGGAACAGATACGGCTGTTGTGAAACACAAGTCACCAGTCCTGCGTACGTCTCCTTCGGATAACACCAGATCTCGTTTCCTCCGACGCGAATCGTTCCAGAATCCGGTTTCTCAAACCGCAACAGCAAATGAAAGAACGTACTTTTTCCACATCCGCTTGGTCCAGAAAGCGCTGTCAGGGTATTGGGCAAAATCCTGACGCTGTAATCGGAAAAGATCGGTTCCTCTCCATAAGAAAATCCCAGATGATCCATCTGGATGTCATAGTCTTTACTCTCCACCACTACCTCTGTCTCTGTCATCTTGTCCTCCTTTTTCCGCATAAAACCATCGTACCGGTCAATGGAAACATGTTTGATCCGCAGTTCTCCAAGGGCGGTGACAAGGTCGCTTAAAGATGTAAACATCGTACCAAAATAGGACTGGATGATGAGCACCGTATCGATCCCAAAGACTCCGTGCAAACACTGCCAGCATGCATAGATCATCAAAATGATCTCCATACACATCGTAATGCTCGGATTTAAAATATTGCTGATGACTCGGTTCCGAATCTGCTTGTTATGTACATCGATATATGCCTCGTTAAGTCTGCGGTACTTTGTGTGCAGGGGAGCCAGCATCTGGAAGATTTTAATTTCTCTCATTCCGGAAAGAAGTTCTCCATAAAAGCGAGTTTCATCGTCTCCTTTCTGTTTCCCTTCCTTGGTCAGCTTCTCATATTTTTCATTATAAATATTCAAAATCCAGATCACCAGGGCATTGACCAAAAATCCGACAGCCATCAGCCCCAGACTAATTTTCGCCAGAACGACGATAGAAACTGCAAAGGAGAACACCAACAAAAGGGCCTCTGAAAGCCAGGTTCCGAATTCTGCCAGAACTCTCACATCCCCATTGACCAGATTCAAAAGTTCTCCCTTATTACAGACAGCAAAGGCCGTCATCTCAATCCGGTCCAGCTTCTCCACCATCTGATCCTGAAGTTTTCTGTACACATCATTATAAAGTCTCCGCTCTACCATAAGACTTATAATCTTGAACACCTTCGAACAAATCTTCAAAAGGAAATAGATCACCATCATCAGCATGACCCGGTTCGCATCTCCCTTGGACAAGCTGTCAATCGCCATACTGAACAACAGGCTCACAAACAGATACGGCCCATTTGCCATTATAGAAGACAGCACAAGAAAAACCGAAATTTTCCTGTCTGCCTTTGTCACCTGAAAATAACGTCGGATAATTTGTAAATTTTTCATTGTAAAAACCTTTCTAACGCATGATGTAAAAGTCCCTGAATCTCCTCCTCGCCGAGCGTCATGTTCCCTCCATAAAGCTGCGTGGCAATTCCATGGGCATAAAACCGGATATCCCTGTAAAGCTCCTCACTCTCCCGTATAGAAATCCCGAACTGTTCAGCGGTACATTCAATCGTCTCTCTGTTCCAGGGCGAATCAATTACTTCCCGGACTGTCCTGGAATCAAGAAGGGGATTCACAAACAGTGCTCCGAAAAAATGATGCTCCATCCTTGCAAAATTAATATAAGCAAAGCTGATCGTAAACAGGTAATCCTCTTTTTGCACATACCGGTTAAGAAACGCACTGTAGTACTCGTCAATCCAGCGCTTAACCTCCATTTTCAAGTCTCTCATATCCTGGAAGGACTGGAAAATAGGCATTGTAGAACAGTTCAGCTTCTTCGCCAGAGCTCTCGCATTTAAGCTGTCAATCCCCTCCTCGTGAACCATATCAAATGCTTTTTTCAAAATCAGTTCTCTTGTGATCCTCTTTTTAGGCGGCATCTTACTTCCTCCTTTAAATATCTATTGTTATATAACATTAGTTATTATAAGGGTATTTTTCTGCTTCGTCAATAGTTTTATGAGATATAAATCAAGGGAGACACTTCCTTACAAAGTATCTCCCTTCACCTATTTCTTATCCAGTATACTCTTTAATTCTTCCATAAACGTATTGACATCCTTAAATTCACGATAGACAGACGCAAAGCGCACATATGCCACTTCGTCCAGATCTTTGAGCTTGTGCATGACGATCTCACCGATCACTTTGCTTGGGATCTCTTTTTCTTCCCGATTGAAGATCTCTGTCTCGATCTGCTCCACTGTCTTTCGGATCACCTCGGCCGGCACCGGTCTCTTATAACATGCCTGGAGGATGCCCTTTTCGATCTTTCCCCGGTCGTACTGCTCCCTATTGTTATCCTTTTTAATCACAATCAGGGGAATTGTTTCTACTTTTTCATAGGTCGTAAAGCGCTTGCCACATGTATCGCACGACCGCCTTCTGCGGATCGAAGATCCGTCCTCTGCTGGACGGGAGTCAATCACTCTTGTGTCCGGATTGCCGCAGTATGGACATTTCATCTGAAGTACCATCCTTTCTCCAAAATCTGGTATCAGTATACCATCTTCCGGTAATGACGGTCAACAGATCGTACCCAGAATTACCTGCACTCACAGAGAAATTTTTTTCGCAGATATCCACAAGGATGATATCCGGTCCTACCTTACAGATACACTCAAACGGGATCACATATTCACTGTCATATCCGAACAGACCACAGAGTCTCCCAGGCCCCGGCACAACAATCGCCTGCACGCACCCTTTCTTCATATCCACTACGAGATCTACCACACAGCCAAGTCTCCTGCAGTTCCCTGTGTTGATGACTTCTTTTTTCTCTCAGATCGCAAAGTCTCATCCGTCTTCCCTCCTATCGCCCCGGCCGTAGCAAATCGGCCGCCAGGGTTCCTGATAAACCCTGACGTTAGATCGTAGCCAATGCAAAAGCGCATATGCCGGTCTTATCACCAGCATATGCGCCATATTGTCTTTGTTTCCCTCCTGCATTCGGATTTCTGAGTTTCCATGTTTAGAGATTCATAACCTTTTCACTTTCAAATGCTTTTGCAATGACTGCGGTCAGTATTCCTCCAAGAACGAGGGTCATAGCAAGGGTCACACCATACTGTGCCATCGTCACTTCCGATGTGAGGATGCCTTTGAGCGCCAGCGCTGTGTTATAAAACGGAATCAGGTAATCTTTCATACCAGCCTCTCTTGTCGTAAACATGGTCATCATACCGATCACCAGTACCACCATGTAGGCTGGGGTAATATAGGTACTTGCCTCTTTTAAATCTCTCGCAAAGACGGAGAGCAGAATGACAATGGCTGAATAAAGAAATGCTATCGCTACCAACAGCACGCCAATCATTACGATCTGTTCCGGTGTAATCTCAAGGTCAAGACCACTGTCTCCTCCCAGTATCTTCGGGAATGTAGCTCCCATCACCACGATGTAGATCACCGAGGAGATCCCTGAAATCGTCATCAATGCAAAGACTTTGCCGAGTACAATGGATTTTCTCTTGACCGGAGTCACAAGAAGGCTCGCCATCGTGCCTCTCTCTTTTTCTCCTGCGATCATATCGGTTCCGATCCCCATCGCGCCTGCAAAGAGCAGGATGGTGATGAAATACGGCAGCATCATTCCAAGAGCCTTGCCGCTCGCTTTCTGATCGTCCTGAACAACCATGTCTTTATTATCACTGTTGACTGTAAATACCTGAAGCTCGTTCATGTCCGTCACTCTCTGGGAGAGCAGTACCTGACGATACGCTTCCAGCGACTGATTGGAGATCAGCTCATAAGCACTGGAAGAATAATCTTCGGACGGATTGTAATAGGTCTTAATCTGCGGCACCTCGTCTCCCTGCCGATATCCTTGAATCAGGGAATCGAAATTTTCCGGGAATTCAATAAAGAGATCCGCGTCTCCTTCCTTGAGCATAGACATCACATCGTCGCGCTCTGCTTCCGTCTCAACGGATTTCACATCCATGTGCAGGTCCGAAGCATCCAAGAAAGCCGTAAAGCTCTCCGGCTCGTTCATCATGTATACAATGGACTCATGGTTTTCGATGTCTTCCATCTGACGGCTGGTAAGATTGCCTACCAGCGCCATAATCCCGACCATGATCAGGACAGGAAGCAGGAAAACAGAAAAGACCATCTTTTTATCTTTAAATATTCTTGCAAGCTCTTTCTTATAAATCGTTCTCATCCTATGCTTCCCCTTTACGCTTTTAAAGTATTGGAAGAAAGCATCTTCCAGATCCTGTGTCCGCGTCTCGTCAAGCAGCTCCTGAAGGGTTCCCTCTGCTCTCTTCTTCCCATCGATAATAATGCCGATCCGGTCGCAAAGCTTCTCTGCCTCGGACATGATATGTGTGGAAACAATAACAAGCTTTCCTTCTTCTTTGAGCTTCCTTAAATAGTCTGTGACACCTCTTGCAGTAATAATATCAAGTCCGTTAGTCGGCTCGTCAAAGATTACCACTTCGGATCGTGAACCAGGCTGACAGCGATTGCTGCCTTCTGTTTCATACCGGTGGAAAGCTCCTTGATCTTTTTGTGGGCGAAATCACTGATTCCAAAATATGTAAAGAGCTCTTCCTTCCTACGTTTAATCTGCGCCGGCGCGATCCCTCGAAGTTCTCCAAAGAAATCAAACAGATAATCCACGGAAAACTGTGGGTCCAGCTTAATATCGCTGGTCAGAAATCCGATACTCTTTCTGACTGCTTCTGAATGTTTCTGTACCTCATTGCCATTCACAAAGATCTCTCCCGACGTCGGCTTGATAATCGTCGCGATACATCGAAGTGTCGTCGTCTTCCCTGCCCTGTTCGGCCCCAGAAGTCCGTAGATCTCTCCTGCTCTTGCCGTCAGCGTCAGGTGATCTACCGCAGTCTTCTTCGGATTCTTGGTGTGAGATTCCTGCATCTGCTTTTTGTTCAGCTTATAAATTTTGGTGAGATCACGGATCTCGATCTGAACACTCTCATTCATAGCCTTTTCCTCCATATGCCTAAAATTGTAATGATTTTTCTTGACTCTTTACCATAATTGCATTTCTTTTCTCTTCTGTCAAGCAAAATCTTATAACAATTTTACCCCCCGGAAATTTTTGTCAAGTACTTTCATTTACTTTTATGAAGGAATACGTTCTACTTCTTTATTCCACGTCTTATCGTATCTACAAGTACACACAATACGATTACGATAACCATATCAGGCAGAGTATTTCCGAGTGGAATCGCTACGTTTCCCATTCATATACTCACGCCTCCATACTTCCACAATCCATGGATTCTTTCCGATACTCTCCTGTAATGGCAAAGGCATGGTTCAGTGGCCCGCTTCCTTTCCCCAGGTCGAGCATGGCTCCCAGGGCTCCGGAGAGATAATCTTTCGCCCGTCTTACCGACTCCTCCATATCAAACCCTTTCGCCAGATTAGCCGCAATCGCGCTTGACAGGGTACAGCCTGTTCCGTGAGTGTTGGGATTGTCAATCCGTTTTCCATAAAACCAACGGCAGTATTCATCCCTGCAGAGCAGATCATTGGCGTCATTCAGCTGGTGTCCGCCCTTTACCAGAACCGCGCACTGATATCTGTTGCTGATATTTCCGGCAGCTTGCACCATATCCTCCTCTGTGTGGATCTTCATTCCTGACAGTACTTCCGCCTCCGGGATATTCGGAGTGATCATGTCCGCCATCGGCAGGAGCCTGCCTTTCAATGTGTCAATCGCATCGTCGCTGATCAACTTTGCTCCACTTGTCGCCACCATCACCGGATCAATCACGATCTTTTCAGCGCGGTATTGTTCCAGTTTTTCAGCAGTTGCCATAATCAGCTCCCCTGAAGAGACCATGCCGATTTTCACCGCGTCCGGCCGGATATCTGTGAAAATACTGTCTATCTGCTGTTTTAAAAATTCAGGAGATACCTCCATAATCCCTGTCACGCCGGTCGTATTCTGTGCAGTCAGTGCGGTAATCGCACTCATGGCAAACACACCATTTGCGGTCATTGTCTTGATATCTGCCTGAATCCCGGCGCCTCCGCTGGAATCGCTTCCGGCGATTGTCAATGCTGTTCTCATCTTTCAACATCCTTTCTTTTTTTACTTCCTCAGCATTCTTTTCTATCGCGACAGAAAGTGGTGCCCCGGTCTGCCGCTGGAAACACATGCCGTTCCTCTTAGAAGACCGTCGACGCTCTTTCCCAAAACCATTCAAAACGTTCCCAGCCTGTCAGGTAAAGATCCGCCTCCTTCCGGATCTTTCCCTGATCTTTTCATTTGACCTGTCGTACATCCCGACTGTCTGAAATCCAGCCCTTTTTGCTGTCCGTAGGGCATGGAGCGCATCCTCAAAAATCCATGTTTCTTTTGGATTCGTATGAAGAAGACGCTCTGCCGCAAAGTAGACGTCCGGACGGCTTTTCCCCATCCGGTTTCCGAGCAGGTGCAGATTCCCTCAAAGTATGAAAGAACGCCCAATCTGTCCAACGCCGCTTCCGCGTTTTCCCGGTCACCGGATGTAGCGATCGCCATCGGGATGTTTCTCCTGCAAAATTCGTTGACATAAATCTCCACGCCTGGTTTGAGTAAAACCTGATGCTCGTAAAATGCTTTCAGCTCCTGATTGATTCCTCTCACCACTTCTTCCGGCTTCCACCTTAGTCCATAATGGTCAATCAAATATCTTGCTGCCTCCTCCAAGCTCATCGGAGACAAAATCTCCCCAAGATCTGCTTCTGCAGAAATTCCCAGGTGTTTCAGATACATCTGCCCCAGATTTTCCCATGCGGACATCGAGTCCAGAAGAACCCCATCCACATCAAAGATGACCCCTTTTATCATATGCACTGCCTCCTTTCACCATTGAGCGGATTCCCTTTATATGATACCGAGCGCTTCCATGGTCTTCTCTTTTAAACTCCTTGCCGCTTCTTTCGTATCTTTCTCGGCAAAAATCGCGCTGATGACCGCAATCCCACAAATTCCACTGTCTTTCAGCTCTTTTACATTATCCTTTGTAATGCCTCCGATGGCAATAACCGGAATCTGAACTGCCCTGCAGATCTCCCGTAGCGTCTGGTGATCCACTTCCACGGCATCCGCCTTGGAACCTGTCGGGAATACCGCCCCCACACCAAGATAGTCGGCGCCGTCCCTCCTCTGCCCGGACCGCCTGCTCCACCGTTTGAGCCGAAACCCCGATGATCCGCTCATTTCCAAGCCTCTCCCTCGCCTTTTTGACCTCCATATCGCTTTGTCCTATATGAACGCCGTCCGCATGGATCCGGGCGGCAATCTCTACATTATCGTTAATGACAAACGGTACATGGTATTTTTTACAAAGCTTCTGGATTTCCTGCGCCTCTTTTAAAAATGCGGTTTCCTCCAGTCTCTTCTCCCGTAGCTGGACAAAGGTCACTCCTCCCTGAATCGCATGTTCAACCTCCTCATACAGCGTTTTGCCGCCCAACCAGCTTCGGTCTGTCACCGCATAAAGCAAAAGTTCATCAGCGTACTTCATATTTTGCCCCTTTCTCCAGATCTTCTCCTGTCATCTGATAGACTGCATCGATAATCCGGTTCCGGTAAGTAGCGTTCCCGTCTCCCTCCTGCATCCGGCTCCATCCGATCTCACCTGCCAGCCCCATGATACACACAGCTGACGCGGCTGCCTCAAGCGGTTTCTCCTGATTTGCTGTCACATAAGCCGTCATCATTCCTGATAGCTGGCACCCTGTCCCTGTAATCTTACCCATCTCTGGTCTGCCGTTGCGGATCACATAACAGATTTCCCCCATCAGAAACGAGATCAATAGCGCCAGTAACCGCAATGATACAACTTGTTTTTCTGGCAAAATTTTTCACAAAAGCAATCGCGTCATTCAGCTTTTCCTCTGTCACCGCGTCCGCCACATCTGCGTCCACACCCTTTGTCGTCCCACTACCATAAGCAAGTGTTTTGATCTCAGAAATATTTCCACGAATAACTGTCAATTTAATTTCCTTCATAATCCGAAGCGCCGTGTCGGTACGAAGTCTGCTCGCCCCGCTCCGACCGGATCCAGCAGCACCGGATGTCCCAGTTCATTTGCTTTCTTCCCGGCAAGTAACATCCCCTCTATACTTGACTGATGCAAAGTTCCGATATTGATATTCAGCCCGCCGCAGACTGACGTGATGTCTTCCACATCTTCCGGCTCGTCTGACATGATCGGGCTGCCGCCGCAGGCAAGCAGGACATTTGCCACGTCATTTACCGTTACATAATTCGTGATATTGTGTACTAAAGGTACATTCTTTCTCACATTGTCCATACATTCTTTCATCGTCGCACACTCCTTTGCTCTGGTATGGATCACGGCACAAGTCAGAGGAAACCCGGACTGTGGCTTATCGCTCATATAAAAAGCGGGTATCCCAATCAGGGTATACCCGCATAAACAATTTCTCTTCCTTCCCTACGTTGGCATTACCCAAATCAGGTCGCGGGTCGAAGCATTCATCTTCCTCTCAGCCTGCTTGATACGCAAGCTCCCCGTCATCATATGTTCTTTTGTGTCGTGCCGGAGTCTCCTCCGGAAAGCGTTTGTCAGTTCCTACAAATATTATGTTAGCACTTTCAACGCAAAATTGCAATGCTCCGCACATGAGATTCTGTCTCCGACGTGACGATTCCCATCCCGTATTATCTATGCAAACTGTCTTTCATATAATTGTCTGTAAAATCCATTCTGCGCGAGCAGCTCTTCGTGCGTACCTTGCTCGATTATATTTCCATCTTTCATTACAAGGATCCGATCCGCCGTGCGGATGGTCGAAAGGCGATGCGCCACAATAAAGCTGGTCCTTCCTTCCATCAGCTTTTCAAACGCTTTCTGAACCTGAATCTCCGTCCTGGTATCAATAGAGGACGTCGCCTCGTCCAAGATCAGTACAGGCGGCAGACGCAGCATGACTCGTGCGATACAAAGAAGCTGCTTTTGTCCCTGGGAAAGATTGCCGCCTTCTTCGGAGATTACAGTGTCATACCCGTCCGGCATCCTGGTGATAAAGCTGTGGGCGTGAGCCTCTTTTGCCGCATGAATGATCTCCTCTCTTGTGGCCTGCGGATTTCCATATGCAATATTCTCCGCAATCGTGGCGGATTTCAGCCAGGTTTCCTGGAGCACCATCCCGTAATTTTCTCTCAGGCTATCCCGGGTGATGTGGCGGATACCCTCTCCTTCCATACGGATCACACCCTCATCCACATCATAAAAACGCATCAGCAGATTAATCAATGTCGTCTTGCCGCAGCCTGTCGGCCCGACGATCGCGATCTTTTGTCCCGGCTTCACATCCAGATTCAGCCCTTTCAAAAGCGGCACTTCCTTTTTATAAGAAAATCCGACATGTTCCAGTTTCAGATTTCCTTTGGCATCCGTCAGAACCACGGCGTCCTGATCGTCTTTTGTCTCCGGCTCCTCCTCGATAAAATCAAATACCCGCTTTGCACACGCAAGCGCGTTCTGAAGCTCCGTGATCACGCCCGAAATCTCGTTGAACGGCTTCGTATACTGGTTTGCGTAGGACAGAAAGCAGGAAAGCTGTCCTACACTGATGGCTCCTGTAATAGCGCTTAACGCGCCTCCGATCCCCACGCCCATGTAGACCAGGTTATTCACAAACCTGGTACTTGGGTTCGTAATCGAAGAAAAGAAAATGGCTTTCAGACTGTACGTCTTAAGCTTCCCGTTTATCTCATCAAACCGTCCGCAAGCCGTACTTCCATAGCCAAACGCCTGGACAATCTTCTGATTTCCCACCATCTCATTGACAAGAGACGTCATATCCGCTCTCGTCTCAGACTGTTTCTGGAACATCTGATACGTCCGCTTGGCTATAAATCCAGCCACAAAGAAAGATAACGGTGTGAGCAGTACGACAATCAGCGTAATTTTAATATCGATGGTGAGCATGAAAATCAAAGTCGTCACAATCGTCACCACGCCGGAGAAAAACTGGGAAAATCCCATCAAAAGTCCATCTGAGAACTGCTCCACATCCGTAATGATCCGGCTGATCGTATCACCATTTGCGTGACTGTCTATATAAGAAAGGGGCAGCTTTTCCAGCTTCTTAAAGGCTTTCAGCCGCACATCCAGCACTACCCGGTAAGTGATCTGGTTGTTGCAAAGATTCATCAGCCACTGTCCCACTCCCGTAATTACAATAATAATGGCAAGATTCCTTAAAATACCGGCAATTTTCCCGAAAAGCACCTGATCTCTTCCGATAATATAATCAATTGCGTCTCCTACCAGGATCGGAGCATACAACGTCAGCACCCCTGTCAGAACCGCGAACAGGAGGGAAAGGATCACATAGAACGAATAGGGTCTGATATAGCAGAGTACTTTCTTCCACGTACTGTTTGTTTTATGCATGACGTCCCACCTCCTTTTCTGAGAGCTGAGAGAGGCAGATTTCCCGATAGACCTCGCACGTTTCCATCAGCTCTTCATGTGTACCGATTCCGACCAGCTTTCCATCATCCATGACCATGATTCTATCCGCCTGCATAACGGACGCCGCCCTCTGGGATACTACAAAGACGGTCATATCTTTCAAATCCCTGACTGCTTTACGCAGCCTTGCATCTGTGGCAAAATCAAGAGCAGACGCACTGTCATCCAGAATCAAAATTTGTGGCTTCCTTACAAGGGCACGGGCGATTGTAAGCCGCTGCCTTTGTCCGCCCGAAAGATTCTTGCCTCCCTCGTTAATCATGGTATCTAAACCATCCGGTTTCCCTTCTACCACTTCCAGCGCCTGAGCTCTTTTCACGGCCTCCATGATCTCCACATCGTCCGCAAGTTCGTTACCAACTCTCATATTATCCCGAATAGTTCCACGGAACAGCACTGCCCGCTGCGGTACCATTCCAATTTTCTGTCTTAATTCTTCTATTTTATAGTCTCGGACATCCCGTCCATCTACAGTCACACTACCTTCCGTCACATCATAAAACCTCGGTATCATCTGGACAAGGGTGGATTTACCGGAACCGGTTCCTCCGATAATTCCAATCATTTCCCCTTGTTTCACAGAGAAATTCAGTCCTGTAACTGCATAGACCTTGCTCTTTGGATACGCAAAAGACACCTGATGAAAAGCCACGGCCTCCTTGACCTTTGTAACCTCTTTTTCTTTCATCATTTCCTGTACGGACGTCTCCCGGCCAGCTAACTCTTCCACAGACGGATCCTGGATGGATGGCTCAAGATCAAAGACTTCATTGACACGGTTGGCGCAGGCCAGTGCTTTCGTAAAGCTGACAATCAGGTTGGACAATGCCACTAATGCGGTAAGAATCTGGGTCATATAATTGACCAGGGCAATGACCTCTCCCTGGGTGACGCCCCCGGCATAGGTCTCCCGGCCTCCAAACCAGACGATCGCAATGGTCGCCACATTGACAATGATATAAGTGGCAGGATTTAAGAGGGCAGAAATCTTTCCTACCAGCATCTGCGCTGCCAGAAATTTTGTGTTCTTGGCCTTAAATTCCTCCCGCTCCCTTGCCTGCATGCCAAATGCCCGGATAACCCGGATCCCTCCAGATTTTCTCTGGTGGAAAGCAGGATCCGGTCCAGCCGTTTCTGCACCTGGCGGTACAGCGGAATGGATACTACCATGATCCCGTAAATCACAAGGGATAAAAGCGGCACTGCCACAACAAAAATCAGCGCCAGCTTTACACTGATCGTAAAAGCCATCAGCATTGCTCCCACCACGATAAACGGAGATCGCAGAAAAAGCCGGAGCACCAGATTAACGCCCGACTGCACCTGATTAATATCACTGGTGATTCTCGTCACCAAGGTAGAACTTCCCGCACGGTCAATCTTCGCATAGGAAAGACTCTGAATGTGCCGAAACATGTCATGCCGCAGCGCCGTTCCAAACCCCACCGATGCTTTCGCCGCAAAATACTGGGCAGTCAGGGAACAGGACAGCCCCAGCACCGCAAATAAAATGAGGATACTGCCCATTCTTAAAATATATCCCGTATCCCCGTTCCGGATTCCGATATCAATCATGTTCGCCATAATCAAAGGAACCACCAGCTCAAAGCAGGCTTCCAGAAGTTTAAACAGAGGACCGATCATACTTTCCTTCTTATAATCCTTCAGATACTTCAGTAATTTTCTCATTTCCTTTTTTTTCTCCTAAATTCATACTTTCTTTATTATAGGGGTGTCCCATGCCTCCGCAAGCCTATAATCTTAATTCTTTTTGGTACAGTCTTGTCTTTTTTCTGTTTCTTTTTATACTGTAAAAGAAAATCATTTTTATCAGGAGGTTTTACGATGAGTATCACTGTACATACAACCCATTTTAACGCACGTCCGGACTGTGGAGACCGTCTGGAGAAAGAGGCTCATGTCTACGAGCTTCTGGACCGCCTGGGAATTTCCTATGAAGGAGTGGATCACGATACCGCAAATACCATCGAAGACTGTGAAGCTGTAGAACAAGAACTCGGCGTCAAGATCTGCAAGAATCTGTTTCTTCGTAACCGTCAGAAGACCACCTTTTATCTCCTTTTAATGCCGGGAGACAAAAAATTCGTGACAAAGGATCTCTCCGGGCAACTGGGAATCTCCCGCCTTTCCTTCGCGGAACCGGAATTTATGGAACAGTATTTGAATCTTACACCGGGGTCCGCAAGTGTTTTGGGGCTGATGAATGACCCCGGTCTGGATGTGACTCTTTTGATTGATGAGGATCTCCTTACAGATGAATATATCGGATGCCACCCTTGTATCAACAGTTCTACGCTCAAAATCCGCACCAAAGACATTCTGGACGTCTTTTTAAAACATACCGGACATCATCCGACGTTCGTGCGTCTGTAATGTGTCACTGTTACAAAAGATTGGAGAATTTGTTATGATTGCAGTTTATTTACTTCCGGTATACCTGCTTGTCAATGGATATCTGCTGCACCGGATTTTTACCTGGCTTTCCGCCATCTACCCTGTATTTCGTAAAAAGGCGGTGCGGATTGTCCTCGGGATTGTCTACCTGTTTGTGGCCTTTTCTCCCGGCATCGGCTTTTCACGCCTCCGGGAGACACAGCGGTTTTTAAAAGGTCTTGGCTACTACTGGATGGGAATAATGCTCTACATGGTGCTCGTTGTCGTTGCCGCCGATCTCATCCGGATTGTTCATACAAAAATTCGGAAAAAACTTTCACCCGGCTGCGTCCGGCTCTTGCCGGGGCGCTCTGCCTGATCCTCATCACAGCGGTCAGCATCTACGGGATGGTGAATGCCCGGTGGATCCGCATAACGCCTTATCAGGTAAAGGTGGAAAAACAGGCCGGGGATCTGGACTCCTTAAAAATCGCACTGGTAGCGGATCTTCACCTTGGTTACAGCGTGGGAACCGCACAGATGCGGCAGATGGTGGATAAAATCAACGCACAGAATCCGGATCTTGTCGTCATTGCAGGAGATATTTTTGACAATGAATACGAAGCGCTGGACGATCCACAAGAACTGGCTTCCACACTCGCTGATTTGAGAGCACATACGGCACCTACGCCTGCTATGGAAACCACGATATCCAAGAGCCGATCCTTGCTGGATTCACTTTCCACCAGAATGGAAAAAGATGAGCGATCCCCGGATGGATACCTTTCTTAAGCAGGCCGGGATCACCCTGTTACGGGATGAGACGATCGAGATCGATCATGCCTTTTACCTGTGCGGCAGACCGGATTATGAACGACCAGGCCGGGGCATTGACACCCGCAAAACACCGAAAGAGCTCACCGAAGAGCTGGATCTGACGAAGCCTCTCATCGTCATCGACCATGAGCCACGGGAGCTAAATGAACTCTCCGAGGTAGGAGTGGATCTGGATCTTTGCGGACATACCCATGATGGACAGGTCTTTCCTCTCACCCTGATTACCGACATGGTGTGGGAAAACGCCTGCGGCTACTTAAAGAAAGGTTCCATGCATAATATTGTCACCTCCGGAGTGGGCGTCTTCGGACCAAATATGAGAGTAGGTACCAAAGTGAGATCTGTATGATTGACATACAGTTTTTATCATAAAAGAATCCTTTTGGCAGGATTCTCCGCCTGCGGCGGGTCGATTCAGTGGTAGCTTCCACTCCGCCGCAGCGCGTTTTTTATTTCATAGGAACGCAGTTCCCTATGAAATAAAAACCATCAGGCGCACCCTTTTATGAGCGCACCTGATGGTTTTGAATCCAAAATAAGAACAGACAGCACAGACCGGGGTGAAACAAACTGCAGCCACGATTTCCATCTGATAGACCTGAACAGTGTGACCTCCGATCTGATATGCCGGAAGCGCAAATACTTTGGCAGGTGAAACGAGATTCCCCGGACATAGTTCCAGGAGATGATTGAGCCACGGAATATCCCACACTCCCCACAAAAAGATCGGCAGAACAAAAATGCCAATGTAACCAGAACACTGATAAAGGAGGACGTTCCAAGTGCCGAAGCAGCCAGAGCAAAACCGGTCAGCATCATAATGGCCCCAGTCCCAGGCTGATCAGAATCAAAAGTGCTTTCCAGTATGGTAATGCAAACGGCGCCATACCGATCATCCCTGTGGCACACAAATGGGCATCCACTGCAAATCCATCTGTCCCGAAATATCCGATCGTAACCAGTACGATAAACGCAACCGTTCCGATCAGAATGGTAGCCGCAGTCACAAAGGAGGCCAGAATCTTGGCCTGCGCACACCGCGTCTTCCCATAACGGGATGACAAAATCAGGAGTCCATACCGGACGTGTATTCATCTGAAAAACCGGGGCGATCATCACGATCAGAAGAACCGCCGCAAACAGTAAAAACGTGGTGACATAGCTAAGCATCATGTCCATACCGCTTGTAAAGCCTCCCTGCATCAATCCCTCTTGCCCAGGATAAACCTGATCCGCGGGAAGATGGTTGTAATTTCCATCCGCATCGGTAAACACCTTTGCCACGGCAGCATAAAAGCCATTGGCGTACCGATAATGCACGTCATCTTTCATCTGGTTCTCATCCGTAAACTCCCCAAAGGATTCTTGCGTTCTCCTCCAGAATTTCCTGGACATCCTGATCGGAAAGCGTACCGTAGCTTTCTGCCAGCTCCTTTTCATACTGAACTGCTTCCCTGCCTTTTAGCACATCTCCCTCGGAAGTCAGAATCGAAGGAAAACCGGTTCGGATTTCCTGCGTAAATCATAAAAAGCAATACCACACCGTAAATCAAAAGCAAAACTAATACAAATTTACGCCGAAACAATTTCTGTATCTCCAGTCTAACAAGCGAAATCATCGTTTGTCCTCCTCTCTTTGAAAATCATACAGGTAAATATCTTCCAGAGACGGCTGTGCCTCCTTTGCCCCTTTTACAGGACAAATATCCGAAACAATCCGCAGAAGACATCCTTGCTCTTCATTTTTCAAATTGCCAACTGTAAAGTGGCGTTCCATCTCCGCAACCGCCTCAAACGGCACCAGACATTCCCATACTTTCCCTTCCAAATCTTTCAAAAAGTGTCTGCGGCTTCCCGCACCGGATCAGCTTTCCTGCTTCATCACCAGAATCTCATCAGCAATGTACTCGATATCCGACACAATATGGGTGGACAAGAGCACGATTTTATCCTTAGAAAAGGAGCTGATCAGGTTGCGAAAATGCACCCGTTCCTTTGGATCCAGTCCGGCCGTCGGCTCATCCAAAATAAGAATCTTCGGATTATTCAGCATCGCCTGGGCAATTCCCAGTCTCCGTTTCATCCCTCCGGAAAAAGTTTTGATCTTTCTGTTTCTGTCATCAGTAAGCCCCGTCACATCCAGAAGTTCCTCAATCCGCCGCTTCGCCGCATGCTTGTTCAGCCCTTTTAAGGCAGACATATACAGTAAAAACTTCTGTGCAGTAAATTCCGGATAGTAACCGAAATTCTGCGGCAGATATCCAAGAAGGCTTCGGTATTCTTCCCCCATTTCCTGGATTTCCCGGCCATCCAGAGTAATTTCTCCGCCGCTTCTTTTTTTGAATGAGACAGACAAGTCTCATCAGCGAAGTTTTCCCTGCTCCATTTGCTCCCAAAAGTCCGTAAATCCCCTCACGCAACGTCATATTAATATGATCTACCGCAGTCTTTGTTCCATATTGTTTTGTCACATGCGTCAGTTTCAGTTCCATGTGTTCTCCTTTCTATTCCATCAGTTCTTCCCATACCAGTTCGCCATTCTGTACACACTGGAAAAACTTCTTTCCATTCATCACGAGGCTCCCCAAAAGCACCGCCAGAAGTACAAAAAGCAGCACCGCTGTCTGATCACTCTCCAACATTCTTTGAAGGTCATCTTTGACATTCCACATACCAATGACAACACAGACTCCCATCAGATCAATCCCGATGATCCCATATTCCGCCTGACGACTGCGGATTTTTCTCAATAAGAAGAAGGACAGTGAACTCACTGCCAAAAACGGCAGACAAATCCACAGTTCAAAATCTACAAAACTTCCGCTCTCCACTCTTGTCATCACCGCACCCAATCCAAGAAGGACGCCAAAGGCAAGACCAAGCACAATCATCTTCAGCAGCAGAAGCTCCCTCAGATTATAGTAGCAGGACTGCTCCATCTCCCACATGCCCTCTGAAAAACTCCTGGCTAGTTCCGGTACAAGAAAGATACCAGGAAGCGGGGCAAGTATTGAACATAGTGCCAAAGTATTCTGATAGGAATTATGAAGCGCCATCAGAACACCCACCGCACAAAAAAAAGAGAAGCCCTCCCCAGGTCCACCTGGAAATATACCCCGCACTCTCCCACATCCGCACTAAAAGCGGACGTGACGGAAGGATCACCTGATGACTGATTTCTTCCATCATACGTTCCTTGCATGCCGCTACCCTCTTTGGATCCGGCACCGGCTTCTTTTGTTCTTTTAGTAGCTGTTCCATTTCTTTTATCCGTTCCATCTGAATCCCTCCTCTTCCAAAATCTGTCTCAGCTTTTTCAGGCTTTGACGAATCCTGCTTTTCACAGCCGTGACCCTTTCTCCCGTCACATATGCAATTTCTTTTGCTGTCAGTCCATGGTAATACGAAAGATCCAGCACTTCCTGTTGTTCTTCCTTCAACTTTTCCATCGCCTTTTGATCATCACCTGCTCCGACACCCTGTCCGCAAAATCCTCTTCTCTCAGTGTCTCTTCGTACCCTTCCTCGTATCCAACCTCACTCTCTGATTTCTTCCGGAAAAAGTCAATGCATACACTTCTTGCGATTCCAAAAGATAGGCCCGGAATTTCTTCTGTTCCACATATCGGTTCAGATAACGGATGACTCGAAGAAAGGTCTCCTGGGTACAATCATATGCCGCACTCTCCCGCCTTGTTTGGGAATAACAATATTGAAAGATGTCCTGATAATATTCTTCAATCAGCTCACTCATCTGCTCGGGCTCACCGGAGAAGATGCGTTGTATTCGTTCTCTGTCTGTCATAATCGTGGCCTCGTATTTTTATCGTAAAACGTCTTACATATTATATAACGAATCAAGAGAAGAAAAAGAGCCAAACAAAACAAAAAAAAAGAGGAAAAATTCCTCCGCCTCTTACGGCATCAGAAATTTTTCCTCTTATTATAATGTCATCTCGATGACTTTTTCGTTCGGATTATGGTACATTTTCACAATCGCAACAAGCTCGCCCACCTGATTATGAATCTTACATTCCACCATAATAATCGGCGTATTCATCTCCAAATTCAGAAGATTACTGTATTCCGGCGGCACCAGAATTGGATAAAAACGCTGTGTCACCGTCCCGTCCACAATATATCCGGTCATATCCAGCATCTCATCCAGATCTTTCATCCCCATGGAGTGAACATGAGAATACGGATAATAAATCTCCTCGATCGTAACCGGCCGATCATCTTCCATCATCAGTCGAACCGCACAGATCATCAAGTCTTCCTGCGTAATCGAAAACAACGCCGCATATTCCGGCTCCGGCCGCACATTGAAGTAAATCAGACGGTAATTTGCATTCTCCTGCTTTACAAAACTGTCCACCGTCGTATTCTTCCTGTGCAGAGCCTGATCTGAGACAAAGGTTCCCCGGTTTTTATTCCGGTAGAGATAGCCCTCCGCTACCAGCTCATTAACCGCCCTGCGGACTGTCATCCTGCTCACGTCGAATTTTACTGCCAGCTCGCGTTCCGAATCAATCGGCGTACTGACTGACTTGTCCCTGATATCCTCCATCAGGCGTTCTTTTATTTTCAAGTATATTGGTGCGGCCAATCTTCTCACCCTTCCTGTCGCTTAAGATTTTATGAAGCCAAACTTCCTCCATGGTTCCAGGTAGTCAAGAAGCATCCGCTCATTTGCCGGAAGGTGCCCGATCACATTTTTCCGGCCGTCATTTTCCATATCCATAAGTACGATCTGAAGTTCTCCCTTGTACCGGTTGTACTCATCGTTGACAATGACCACATCGCCACGTTTCATGTCCCTGGTATTCCTTGCCGGAACCTCCTGATCCGCATACAGGACACGAGGCTGTGTACTTCGGGCCATAAAGTCGCTCATGTCTCCCCTGACAAAATGAAGTGTTTCATATAAAATCTTTTCTTCTGTACAGGAGAGAGTATACTCTCTTTCCATGCGAAATGTCAACAATGAGGGATCCAGAAGTGATAAATTTCTAAGCTCTTCCTCTGAAGCATAGCAGTTGGCGATCAACACATCGTCCACGAGTCCTGTAGCAAACAGATGTCTGGCGGCCGTGTCCACCGGAAGATCCCGGTGCATCTCCAGAGTACACAATCCATCATTCACCGGCCACGGTCCGAAAGCATTCGGTTCCTGAGAACTGACAAACGCCGCTACCGGGAGCCCCAGCTTTTGAATCTCCCTGCTGCATTTTTTCAAAATGCCGGTACCCAAGTCCAGTGTACCGTTGCGGATAGAAGTTGTGGCAGGTCGTCAGGTTTGCAGTCTTCGGACAATGGCTCATAATATTTTCCAGATATCGGTTTCCAAGGCTTGCATTCATTTCAATCTTCAGATTCTGGGGATTATATGTCATAATGGATTCTGCCAGAGAGTCAAATCCCTCATCCAGACGGATTCCGTCCGCATGGATCTCACTGAAAAACGACAGATCATCATAAGTCACTCCAAGTCTCTTCAGCACAACAGGTGCCACATCCAGGATGACCTCCATCCCAAGCCGGTGAGCAAAATCAATCTGCCCCCGAAACTCCTTACCTATTTCCTCCCGGCTTTTTGTAACGCTCAACAAACAGGAAAATATCCTGCTGCACCCGTACTTTGCCGCCATCTCCATATACGCCCGGTCCTGCTCCGGCGTCGTATGCTCCGGATAAATTGAAATACCAATTCGTGCCATGTGTCTTCCTTCCCGTTCCATCTGCCTATGCCTGATCTCTGTTTTTGATAATATAGTCCTCCATGGCATGGAACATCTTTTTCGTCCTTTTCTTTGCACTTCTCCTGTAGAGAGCTCCGATAATACGGTAATTCAGATCCTGAGATTTGGTATCTCCCTCATAGTCTTCCAAATAAAAGACCTCAATTCCACTCTCCGGTGCCTCCTCCAGCCGGTACTCAATCCGATTGATCCCACTGGCAGAATCAAAAGACGCTGAATATCGGTACGGCGGATCATATTCCGTCACTGTGATCCGCACGTCTCCTTCACGCCCCACTTTGTTTTTCATCTTCTTTGTATAATGATACCCTTTATGAATCTGTTCCCGTTTCACATCTCTTCCCGTCGCACTTTTGATATCATAAAGCACAGACACCATCATCTGGGAAAAGAATTCTTCCGCCGTTACTCTTAGCTTCTCTCTGATTTCCATTCTGTCTCAACCTCTGTCTATTTCTGATCGTCCCTGCTCCGCTCTTTTTCCAGTAGATCAGACTGATCAGGATGATCGCCAGCCCCGTGACAATCAACGACATCGGCTGCTCCACCTGAGGGGACAACATGATAAAGATCATGCCGATCACCATGAAAAAAAGACCGCCCAGGAACCTTTCTTCTCGTTCTTCTTTCTGCCTGTACCCATATCCGCACGCTCCCGCTTATTTTGTGTAAATCTTTTCGCTCAGTGCAATAAACTTCTCAGCAAGAATCTTGAAATTTTCCGCACTCATCAACTGGTCTTCCGCATGGACAAGAACAAGGATGATCTCCGTCTTCTCTCCTGCTGCTTCCTTCTGAATCAGATCCGCATGGGCTTCATGTCCTTTTACGAAAAACTGATTCCCTTCTTCGATCTTTGCTCTAGCTTCATCAAATTTTCCTTCTGTCGCCAGATCTATCGCCTCTACATAACTGCCTCTTGCCATTCCTACATTTGAGATAATCTCAAAGCAGATCATTTCGATACCATCCATCTGAATTTACCTCCTGAAATCGTTTTCTTTTTACCAGAACGGCAGGGGACGGCCTCCCCTGCCGAAATTCTGTCTCTTACTTATTGTTTATTTTCCATCCTGTTTGCCAGCATGACAAACGGAACCCAGATCAGTACGGCAACCGCAAGACAGATCAGGGAAACCACGCCTGCCATTACACTGCCACCCGTTCCGAAGAAAGCATACAGACCGACCGGCATTACCCACGGCACCTGAATGTATACCGGCGGGATGATGTGCGCTGCTGTAAATACATATCCGATCACAGAACATACCGGAGCTGTAATCAGCCATGGAATCAGGTATACCGGATTGAGCACGATCGGAATACCAAAGATCACCGGCTCATTGATATTGAAGACTCCCATCGGAAGCGCAAGTTTCGCAATCTCTCTGGAATCTTTTTTCTTGGAAACAATAAAGATCGCAATCAAAAGTGCCAGGGTCATACCGGAACCACCAGCCATCGCATACGCATTGATTGACCCACGTGTCCAGATATATGGCATATCCGCTGTAGACTGTGTTTCGTTCCAGATTCTTAAGTTCTCAAGAAGAGCCGGGGTATAGATTCCTTCCGTTACCGGAGCCAGAATATTATCCCCGTGCAGTCCGAAGAACCAGGACAACTGAATCAGGAACATCATCAGAACGACGCTTCCGAGCCCCTGTGAAAGACCAAGCAGCGGCTTCTGAATCCATTCTACGATCAAGTCGTTCGGATACAATCCTGTAAACTGTACGCTGATCTGTGTCAGAATACCAAACACATAAATCGCAACGATACCCGGGATAATCGCCGCAAACGCATTGCTGACCGCAGGCGGTACAGAATCCGGAAGCTTGATCGTCACTTTCTTCTGCATCAGTTTCACATAGATCATCGTCGACAGCAACCCTACAATCAAGCAGGTAAACAGACCGCTGGAACCCGTATAGGCTTCGCCCATATAGCCCCATCCGCTGACATTCTGAAGTGCAACCGCACCTTCACTTTCAATGACGTCCAGTCCTGCCGCTTTCAGAGAATCCAGTGAGGATAAGTCCACACCGTTTAATATGTAATTAAATACGGCATTTTGATTCATACAGGTTACGACAGCGGAGAACGCAATAACAGCACCCGCAATCGGATTGACGTCGTACGACTTCGACAAATGGTATCCCAACGATATCGTAAAAGCGATACCAAGGACTGTGATGGAACCGAAGTATACGTTTCCATTGATAGCAATAATCGGATCCATCGCCGCAACAAAACCATTTCCCTCTCCCAGCCACTCATTTGGCAGGTCACGTAAAAATACGTTTAACAAGACTGCAATACTTCCGAACATGGTAACCGGCATGATAGCAATAAAGCCGTCACGTATCGCAATCAGATGCCGCTGGCTTCCGATCTTGGCAGCCATCGGCATAAAATGTGTTTCCATCCATTGCATGAAAGCATTCATACTTACCTTACCCTTATCCTTTCAAATCTTGTCCTATTTCCCCAGGATTTCAAGAGCCTGATCCAGAACCTTTTCGCCATTCATGGAGCCATACGCTACCATATCAATGACAGTAACCGGCTTATCCCCGGCGATCCCTTTCATTTTATTCTCCAGGAAACGAACCTGAGGCCCAAGCATCATAATATCGGCCTTCTCAATATTAGCGGCAGCCTCCGCATCTGCAACAGCCCAGATCTCGGCTTCAATTCCACGTGCTTTTGCGGAATCCTTCATTTTGTTCACCATGAAACTTGTTGACATTCCTGCTGAACATACGAGTAAAATTTTACCATAATTCTCTTCCTCCTTCTTTGCATTTTATGGTCTGCTATGGTCTATACCACTCTGTCGTTAATCATACCACATCATACAAATTTATTACAATTCCTTTTTCCTTTTTTCATGAAAATAGTCATTCTGCACAGAATACTCCTTGTTTTTCCGTTTAAAAAGCCCTTGTTTTTAGCCATTTTTGTGCGTTTTTCACAACTGAAAAAGATTTTTTCGTTTTCCATGGAAAATTTCCGGGCAAAGTGTTATAGTGGTATATACCGTATTGGAATGGTCGCCATTATGGTCTAACCACTTTCTATGATTTTATATTTTTGGAGGTGTTTATTTCCCATGAAGAAAGATTCCGTTAAAATCGTCACGATCGGAGGAGGATCAAGCTACACTCCGGAGTTAATTGAAGGATTCATCAAACGTTACGATACATTGCCGGTACGCGAGCTCTGGCTCGTGGATATCGAAGCCGGACGGGATAAACTGGAAACCGTCGGCGCTCTTGCAAAACGTATGGTTGAAAAGGCCGGCGTTCCAATGAAAATTGTATTAAGTTATGACAGACGCGAAGCATTAAAGACGCCGACTTTGTCACCACCCAGATGCGGATCGGCCGTCTGCCGGCCCGGATTCTCGATGAACGGATTCCATTAAGCCACGGCATGATTGGACAGGAGACAAACGGCGCAGGCGGTATGTTCAAAGCATTCCGTACGATTCCGGTCATCCTTGACATTGTAAAGGATATCCAGGAACTCTGCCCAAACGCATGGCTGATCAACTTCACCAACCCGGCAGGCATGGTGACAGAAGCTATTCTCCGTCACACTAATTTCAAGAAAACCATCGGTCTTTGCAATGTCCCGGTGAATATGGTTGCCGGATTTGCGAAAATGCTGGGGGTGGAAGAAAAGGACGTCACCATGGAGATTCAGGGCGTCAACCACTTCATCTTTGCTACAGATGTATTTGTAAACGGCGAGTCTCGTTTCCAGGAGCTTCTCGATAAATACGCACACTTGAGCGCCGAGGATACGATCCAGATGAAGAACTTTGTCTCCCTTCCGTACTCGCCGGCATTTATCGAAGGACTGGGTGCAATCCCTTGCCCTTACCACAACTACTTCTTCTTCACAAAAGAACAGTTAGAAGAAGAGCTGGAGCAGTTTAAGACCGGGACCGTTCGCGGTGAAGTCGTAAGTGAAACAGAAAAAGAGCTTTTCGAGCTCTACAGCCACGAAGAACTAGCAGAAAAGCCAAAGCAGCTTGAAATGCGCGGTGGCGCAAAATATTCCGACGCCGCATGCAACCTGATCCAGTCCATCTACAATGACACCGGAGATATCCAGTATGTCAATGTCAGAAACAATGGTACGATTCTCGACCTCCCGGCGGATTCTGCTGTCGAGGTGGCATGCCGGATCACAGCCGACGGCCCGAAGCCGCTCGCTACCGGAGAATTAAAACTTCCGATCAGCGGCTATGTACACATGATCAAAGCATTCGAGCGTATGACAATCGAAGCGGCCGTAAGCGGAGACAGAAATCTTGCTGTTGCCGCCCTGAACTTAAATCCACTCTGCCCGAGCGATGAGCTTGCAAATATCGTAGTGGACGAGCTTCTGGAGGCACATAAAGAATATTTGCCACAGTTTTTAAATAGGTAAAATCCGAATTAAAAATCTCCATATCGACCGGTACATCCTGTTGATATGGAGATTTTTTCATATCTGATTTCTCACCATAGGCCGCTCTTTGTTCTTTTTCAACGAAAGCTTTACGCTCTTATCCATCTGTCGCTCATTTGCATACTTTACTTCCACAATCATTTCGATCTTGTTATCATTCGCATCATTCAGAATGAGATATCGTAACCAAACATTTTCCTGCTTGAAAATAAGTTCTCTACACAGATCAACCAAAATCTTGAATTTCAACTGGCAGCATTTGGGGATCCCGTTTATCATTTATTTACATATCTATTTCTAAAAAGATTTTGCTTAATGGGCTAAAACTCCGCAAAGTACCTGAAATAATTTGTTTTCTAAATTCACAACATACAGGGCTTTCTCATTTTCAGAGTAAGACGACCGAGTAGCCGTCCCCATTCAGGTTACATAAATTCTTATTGGATAATACCTGGTTCCTCTACTATTTATGAAAAAAATCCACTTTTCTTAATTTCTTTGCAGTTATACATATAGTATTTTTTCAAAATCTCTAAAATTTCCGGCGTTACAACCTGAATATATCTTTCTTTTCCTCCTTTCCCCATAATTTTTATAAGACCCGAATTCAAATTTACACACTCAGCCTTGATATTCGATATCTCATATACCCTTGCCCCTGTAGCAAAAAATATTTCGATCATGGCCACATCTCTCAGCCAAAATTTATAAGCTTTTTCACTTTTTCGATTTTCGTTTATATACATATAATTCAATAATTTTTCAATTTCTTCACGTGGAATATATGCCTCGACTGCGGCTTTTTCCGGAATATCTTCTCGAACATACTCGAAGAACTGCTTCAGATCAATTCGATATGCTTTTAACGTATTCAATCAATTCTTTTCTAAACTTGCAATATTCCAAATATTGCTCTACCGTCTTGTGATAACTCATGTCTTTACCTCCGTATCTTTTTGGATAGTGTAACATACTTTTTCATCAGTCAGACATGAGCACTCCATGTATATTATGAATTTTTCGTCGAATGACACAGAACCTGTATAACAGAATACCTTTCAGATAGTAGCAGTTTTGCACAAACGCAATGCAAAATAAAGATGTGAGAACACTTTGAATTGTTGAGCGAGAAGAATCATGTGAATACGAACTATGATCCTTCTCACTCCTTTTTGTTTATTTTCACTTGATTTTTATAGCTTTAATCACATAAAAAAAGATCCCTTGTATATACCTTTTCCAAGACATCTTCTAATTCCTGACTAAAACGGTTTGCGACGATTACATCAGAGTATGATTTAAACTCCTCAAGACTATGATATACTTTACTGCCAAAAAATGTTTCCTCCTTTAATGTCGGCTCATATACGATTACTTCCACTCCTTTTGCCTTAATTCGTTTCATTACACCTTGTATTGAGCTCTGCCGGAAATTGTCTGAATTTGCTTTCATTGTTAGCCGGTAAATTCCTACCCGGACTTTTTCCCTTCTTCGAAATTTGCTTTTTCTAAAATTCGATCCGCAATGAAATCTTTTCTTGTGCGGTTTGCATCCACGATAGCCTGGATCAAATTATTGGGTACTTGATCATAATTTGCCAGTAATTGTTTTGTGTCCTTCGGGAGACAGTATCCTCCGTATCCAAAAGACGGATTATTATAATGTGTACCTATTCTCGGGTCCAGTCCCACGCCTTCTATGATCTGTTTTGTATTCAGTCCCCGCATCTCCGCATATGTGTCTAATTCATTGAAGAAAGAAACTCTCATTGCTAAATATGTATTAGCAAATAATTTAACTGCCTCTGCCTCTGTAGGATTAATATACAAAACAGGAATTTCTGTCTTAATTGCTCCCTCTTGTAGCATATTTGCAAATACTTCTGCTGATCTTTTTTAATTTTTCATCCTTTAAATCTGTTCCTACAATAATTCTGGACGGATACAAATTATCGTATAAAGCGCGTCCTTCACGTAGAAATTCCGGTGAAAACAGAATATTATTGGTATGGTATTTTTCTTTAACCGATTCTGTGTATCCTACCGGGACAGTAGACTTAATAATCATAATCGCATTAGGGTTCACTTCTAATACCTGCTCAATTACATTCTCAACAGAAGAAGTATCGAAATAGTTTTTTCTTCGGATCATAATTGGTTGGTGTGGAAATGATAATAAAATCAGCATTGGCATACGCCAATGCTGCATCTGTTGTTGCTATAAGATTTAAATTTCTATGTTTTAAATACTCCTCAATTTCCTTGTCAACAATCGGAGACTCTTTCCGATTAATCATTTGTACTTTTTCCTGTATAATATCTACTGCATAAACTTGATTGTTTTGTGACAATAAAATAGCATTGGATAACCCTACATATCCAGTGCCTGCTACTGCAATTTTCATTTTTATTTTCCTTTCTATCCAATGTTTTGTATCTATATTTCATATACGAAATAGGAAATAATTTTTTATAATGTTACAACTTCCCTTTTTAACATCATCTTTTTTTCTCTCCTTTGAAATCTGTTTATATATAATTTATGGATACAATTTTGCTTGTCTATGATTATATAAATCACGCATAAACATATAAATACACAAGTTCCTACGCCTATTTGAGTCACTAGTGTCAAAAGAGATTCCTTCATTTTTGCTCCAATTTGATCTACTAAAACATACATAATTCCACCAATCAACAAATAGGTTACAGAATCTCTAAAGTATTTTCTAAAATTTAATTCCTTTCTTACTACAACCGTTTGATAAATACAAACTGTTCCCTCCGCTGCAACTGTTCCAAGAACTGCCCCCATCGCTCCTAATTTAGGAATTAATAATGAATTAATTATTAAATTTACGATAGCCCCTGCAAATAATGACATAATAAAATCTTTGTCTTTTTCATTTGGTAGTAAATACTGTGTTCGTATCACATTCGCCCAAGCTTTAAATACAATAATAGGAGTAATCGCTCTAATCAAAATCCCACAATCTGTAAATTCCTTTCCAAAAAAGACAGGTGAAAATACAGTTGCAATTCCGGCTATTCCAAAGGCCATAGCACTGCTAAGAAACATAACGAAATTCATTGATACTTCTATATACTTCCCGCTTCTTCCATATTGTTTATTTGCAATAACATTGGTCATTCTAGGAAGCATTACACTTCCCAAGGCAGTAATAACTCCGAATGGAATATTAACAATTTTTTCCGTATTTTCATAAAACCCCGATTCTCGCATAGTACTCATGCTACCTAACATAATCTTATCCATAATAAGATATAAGCTCACTGCTATTACCGGCAAAAATAAAATAGCACATGGCTTAAAGTGTTTACACACCTCTTTGATCGATGGTTTGTATAAAACTATTTCTCCTCTTAAAAAAGGCCATAGTACTAATTGTGTTAATAAAATATTGATAGATAATATAAACACATAAATAGGAAGATCGCCACTATTTCGTACAAAAATAAAAATTGCAATGACTCCAATAAGTCTAATTATAGTATTCCTAATCGTGGTGATCTTAAACTTCTCTAGTCCAAAAAAAAAGAACCAACTAATATCACTCATTGCTGAGAAAACATAAATCCCCCTGCAATACCGCTATATTCCAATACTTTGGATGAAATACAATTAAATAAATCAGATAGATCACAAACATTATACTTGAAGTAATTACCTGAAGTCCCCATATGCTCCAAAATTCTCTGCTTAATTTCTCCTTATTATCCCTTACTTTAGCCACACAACGTATCCCATAATTCTTAAAACCAAGCATAGCAATAAGGACAAAATAATTTGCTATAGAATATGTATAGGAATAAATCCCAACATTCTCTGGACCTAAAACTCTGGAAATGTAGGGCGATGTAATCAGTGGTAGAATCATTGATAACATCTGGTATAAAATACTATATACAAAGTTCTTTTTTAAAGATATCATTTTATACCTCTGTTTTAATTTTTAAGTTTAAAAAATATCAAGAATTTAGTATATATGGATAAGTTTTTACAAGTTCCATCACAAAACCACAAAATAAAATGTAAAATCATATTTTTTAGAATTTTCTAATTATTTTAATCTCATAATATAACTTTCTTGACTACAACTAAAATTTAATCTTCTTTTTATATTTTCTCTTCATCTTATGATCCGGTAATACAAGCCAAGATCCTAATAATTTATTTCCGCTTTCTGAATAATATTTAGCCATTCCATACATCGGAGTAAATGTCATTTCACCTAAAAATAGGTTCATGACGATCATAAAAATCTACCCGTACGAACGGAAATGGCTTGGACAATTTTTCTGCATATTCCACCATTTTTTCTAAACATGTTGGTTTCATAGCCAACTGCTTATTTGGTTTCGCACCAATATCTAAAACTTTCCATTTTAAGTCATACCATTCTAAAATTAATTCTTCGTTTTTATTAAGTACATTTTCACGATTAAGGCATACAAGAATTGCCTTTACTTTTCCATTAAAACAATATAGTTTATAATCTTCTGGATATAATCCTGAATCTGTTTCAATATACTCCTCAGAGATTATTCTATGCTTCATGGCATAGTACTGGGGTTCATATGTACTAGGTCCATATTCTGTATTCATCCATGTAGCTAATGCGTTTTTCGCTTTATTTATATCTAATTTTTCTTTATTTTCACACAAAATATTATATTTACAACCATGTGTACATTTTATTACAAACTTTTTTTGGAAATTGTTCCCATCGCACATCATCTACTTTTTTCATACACACCATATAACCGAGGCATAATATTATCTGATCCAAGGCAACCAATAACGTACTGCCTTAAGCCATATTTGTCTGCACATTGCACAATTCTCTGATCTTGCCAAAATAGAGTAAGCCAAAGTATTTTTTCGTTAAATCCAGTTGGATTTTTTAAATTTAATTTTTTTCAAAAACCTTAAAATACCGGTACTTGACAAATACCACTGGAAAATACTTTTTTATAATGTCTAAAATTAATCTTTTCATAATCAATTTCTCCTTTCTCTAATAAAAGAAATTCTATTTCTAAATGAACTTTGGCTTACGAAGGCTATAATAATTATTATAAATGCAATTGATTGCTGTGTTTGTGTAAAATAAAATCTTACTTGAGAAAACAATATTTTTTGCAAAAAAACAAATAAATAGCCAAATTTCTAGCTTGGATATATTTTGTATCTATTTTCTTGTAATAATAACCACACAAGATTCCAAAAAGCAATAATATTATCACTACTCCTAAAATCCCACCATCTAAGTATGGCTGATACATAATAGTAGCATAAGCATTCATATCAAGTCCAATAAAACTATTAGGTTCCAATATGGTAAAACTATAATATCTTGAGTCAAGAATCCATTGAGGATAATCCATAATTCCAATTTGTTTTAAAATAAAAATTATAGGATATATAAAACCGTAAAAAGAACTTGCCCCTCCCAAATATGGTTGTAATGAATTCTCAAATTGTTGGATATGATAATCAAAATTCTTTAGCCCAACCGGAAAGTATATATATGCCTCTCTCAGCAAATTCATACTTTCTCCTTTTCTTTGAACTGTTATAAATACAAAAACAAAAACCAATGGAATGATTGAATAACGCATGATTTTTTTTACTTTTTTGGGTATTTGAAAATTTCTTTTTTTCACTATAAAAATTCCAAAAAACAAATATAAAACCAGCCATAAAACAATGGATCTTCCACCAGAAGTCATCATCCATAAAAACATCATAATTAACGTCATGCCAAATAACTTCTTATCCTTTTTCCGATCAACATATCCGACACAGCGATAGGTAATGAAGCATATATTGTAGGCGTACTAACAAACTGATTCATCATAACATTAAATGCTGACATTGTTACCTCATTATATCCACTTACCTGCCCCTGGTTACTATATAATCTTCTAATTTTGGCCCATGTATATCCACTATTTAAGAGCTCCATTACATTTTTAAAATTGTAAAGTAAAAAGAGAATTACAATAAAATACAATATATATATTAATCTATAATCTAAAACATATTCTTTTTTTTCTCGACATAGATATTTTGGCCGAAAAAAAGCTACCATATAAAGTCCCAAAACAAAAGCTTGATAGTCCAACTACAAAAACTAAATAAGCCCAATTTGAAATACTGTACAGGCCAAATAATTGTAAAGAAGCAAAAAAAATCAGCCCTATCCAATAGGCCGTCATAATAACTCCTGGGTGAAACCATTTTTCTTTTCTGGATAAGAAAAACAGAAAAAACAGGAAACATATTGAAATAGTTAAAATTGACATTCTATACCTCATTTATTGCTTATTTGTTACTGATAAATATACACTTTTTACTTCACTAATAAGCCTCTGTGTTGTAAATTTATCGTTGGCTTCAATGTAGGCTCTGTTAATCATTTCGGCAAGTACATGCTTATCCATCCTACATATCACATTTTCTATCTTTTCAGCCAAATCTTGATAATCTCCACTTTTATAAAGAATTCCATTATATTCATTTGTGATTAATTCAGCCGTTCCACCAGTATTGGCTCCTATACATAAAATTTGCGAAAAAAGTTTTCTACTGTTACTCTTCCAAATGCTTCTTTTACGGAACAAATCAAGCCTATGTCTGCAGATTCTCTTAGCGATCTTAAATCATCAGTATATTGAATAAAACGGACATATTCTTCCAGCCTATGCTGTTTTACATAATTTTTAATATCATTATAATAATCATCAATCCCATATCCTACTAACAATAATTTTAGTTTAATACCTTTACATGCTAAAACATTAAGAGCTTTTACAGCTTCCATTTGACCTTTTTCTTTTGATATTCTACCAGCAAGTAACATAGTATATGGTTTTGAAGAAAAAGCATGTTCCTTAAGCTTATACTTTTCCGGTTCAACCCCATTATATATAAGCTTTACCTCTTTCATTAATATTCTTTTATATTTATCGCATACAGCCTTTGATATTCCTATAATTTGGTCAGCTCTTCGCATATACCCATACATCTTTTTCTTGTTAAATGGAGTGCAATTTAAATCTTCTTCTAAAAATTGTCTAATATGCCAAACATAAGGTATATTCATTCTTAATGCACATTGAGCACCAATACAATTATCTATACCATTAATATGAATAAGCTCAACTCCAAAACACTTTAATTTTTTTGAAATAAACCAAGAAGCCATATTATTATATATTTCTTTTAATTTATACATAATTGTTGTACTAATAGAAGAATCATCAAGCGATCGTCTCATAGTATAATTTCTCAAATAAATATTCTTTATTCCTATGTGTTTGCTCACATTCTGTGGATGATTTGGATAAACAATATATATTTTATTTCCTTCTTCTGCTAAACTTTCCGCAATGTTTATCATAGATAACGATGCGCCATCTTTTCCAGAAATGCTATGATGTGCAAAAAAACAAATATTCATAGTTGAAACTCCGTTATAAAATATTCTTTATTCATTTTAAACTGTTTTTTTCAAAATTATTAAAAACAACATTATAAATTTGCTTACATTCCTTTACTATGTTTTCTCTTTCTTTTGAGTCACACTCTTCATATAATTCAAAACAATCTTTTACAAATGTTCTTCCACGGATGAAGCATACTTTTATAATTGAAAAACTACATCTTATTTTGTTCTCATCTATGTCAAAATGTAAAACTATTGACAAATCCGGTCTATTTTCGTAAAGGAGATATATCGAATTAGGAGAAATTAAAAAATTTCCCAAACTGTATGCAATCACCCCATTCTCTAAAGGTTCTACTCTTTGTACTATGTGTGGATGGCTTGCTATAACACACTTCACACCTTGATTGTAAAAGAAATGACATATCTTTTCCGAATAACTCCCTGGAATAAGATTAAATTGTCCTCCTGTATGTAAATAAGCAAAAAGATAATCAACATTATTTTTTAATTTTTGTATATCTTTACTAATTCTATTAATATAGAATTCATCGAAGTCTCCTGGCTGAATATTATCCATCCTTACATGATTATATGTCCATCCTAACATTCTTTTTATTTTAACTCTTATTTCTTTTGATAAAACCTTCTCTTTAAGTTTATCAAACATTCCTTTAGGTATTACCGCATTTAAATCGTTCGGTTTCAATAAATTGACATAATGATCGCCTTGATCTATTTTTACTCGATTTAAACTATAATTCGTTCCATACGTATATGCTAAAAATCCTACTTTCTTTCCTCCTATATTCACGATCAGATAGGACTGCTCATTCTGCTTTTCCCTCGTTCCAACATGCTTAATCCCATTATTTTTCAGTACTCTACTCGTTCTTATTAGGCCGTCAATTCCTCTATCTAAACAATGGTTATTAGCTGTGGTAACACAATCAATGGATGCATACTTTAACTCTTCACAAAAAGAATCTGGTGTATTAAAACTATAAAGATCTCTCGTATACTTCCTATTTCTCCCAGCAAAAATAGTTTCCAAATTTCCTATAACATAATCTGAATTATAGTATTTTTTAAATTAAAAGTGATATTTTTATTTCCTTTTTTCAACTCCTTTTGCAAAGGTTTTTCGCACATAATATCACCAAGAAAACTTATCCTCATCTTTCAAATATTACCTCTCTATATTTTGGCCACTTTCCAATTTGATCAGGCATTTGCGTGATATCCGGATCTGCTGTACAATTGCCTTCAATTATACAAATTCTCCCATTTTCTTGCACAGCGACATCCCATCCTATGAATCTGACATTAGGCTTTACGAGAGCTGCCTTTTTACAGTATTTATTATTTTAGTCCAAGATGGAATTTTAAACCCTACAATCTGCTCCTTTGTTCTTGGATGTATGTAATACTTTTGATTCAATTTATCTATGGCAGGAGTAACAACTATTCCTGTTTGTATATCGATAATAGCCGCTAGCCCAAAATGGTGAAAATTATCAGTGCATTTTTCTCCATTGCCACAACGAAAAACTGCATCCATTACTTTGACTCCTTCTGGGGTAACTAGCGTAATGATACGTAATGTATTCACCGATTCTGGATTAAATTTACTCATTTCAGGACTTTGCTTAATAAGCCCTTCTACAATCACATGTCTTTTCTTTAATTCTTTATATAATTTGCCTATTTCTCTATTTTCCGTTGAAATAAGATTTATTCCATTTCCACCACTTCCCCTTTTTTATCTTTTCCATAAATCTAGTATTCATTTTTACAAAATTTTTAAAATCTTCTAATGAACATTGATCCATATCAAGCCATTCTCGCCCCAAATATTCTTCAAACACTCGATTGAATTTACATTTATCATCAAAGTCCGGCTGATTCTTTGTTCCATTGCAGGTGTAAATAATCTGCATTCTGTTTCTCGCTACAATGAAATTTTTCCGATCAATCGCTCTTCTCCTATAAAAGTTGTATTGAAAATAATCATTGATTCCAACACCGTATCTTGCCACTGACCATAAAAAGTCTATGGTTATGCCAAACTTCTGAATACAATTTAAGTTTGGAGATATATAAGTTTTCATTAATAAAATATATTTTTTTATATGTAATAAAACGTACTGTAGTCCCTTGCTTTTTGTATACCCAATTAATTTCTGCTTATCACTCATTACTCTCCTCCCTGAAACTATTTATTGATCCAAATCCCTTTACCTAATTCCAGTGCTTTCTCGTAAATTCTATTTGCTAAAAGTATATCTTCAACAGCTAAGCCAACAGAATTGAAATAAATAAATTCTCCTTCTGATTCTCTTCCTTCTTTATCACCACAAATAATTTCATAAATGTCAGCATATATATCTTCTTCCTTTAGCTCTCCTGCGTTATACATTTGTACAATCGTTTGTTTTCGATGTTTTACAGCTTCCCAACAATCGCAGACTATTTTTGATGCCATCCTGGCAACTGCAAATTCGTCTTCAATTCCTGCCACATGTATATACAATGTCCCTGGTTTAATCCATCTGGCTTTTAAAACAGGTTCCTGGGAACTGATCGCCGTAACTATAATATCAGCATCACAAATCGCTGATTCATAATCATTCTCACAATTTATAAATTCAACATCGGAATACATTGGAGCTAATTCTTCTATAAAAGTGTCAACACTTTTTTTGTTCTTGAAGAAACAAAACATTTTTTAATATCTTTTTGCATAAATTTAATTAACTTAAAATGGGCTTTTGCTTCTTCTCCCGCACCTATAAAGCCAATGGTATTAGCCTCTTTTCGAGCAAGATATTTTACCGCAAGTGCACCCACTCCCGCCGTCCTAAGGCTAGTTAATTCTGTTGCATTCAAAACACATTTTACTCCACCTGTATTTGTTTCTGACAAAACAATAATCCCTTCTACATTTGGGAGGCCATTTTTTTATTTTCCGGAAAAACTGATACCCATTTCATACCACAAGTATTTTCTCTTTTTTAGTGTCGCAGGCATACAATTAATTCTATTTTGATACTTTTCATCAAATATTTGAGAACTTTTATCCGGTTGAATTGTTGTTCCTTCATACATCATTTTTAATGCATCTTCTACAGAATCAATCACTATTTGATAATCTTTTCCTAAAATCGAATGTATTTCTTCTTCGGCTAAATATAAAAATTTATTTACGCTCATAAATCCTACCTGCCTATTTTAAACTCAAGTTTTTAATATCCAACATGTTACAGACCAAATTTTGATCATTACTATCTAACAATTGATACACATCATGCACTTTCTCGATAAAACTTTTCAATTCATATTCATTATCAAAAACAAAATGTGCAAGTGCTGCCACCTGAGAAAAAGTGCCCGAATCCATGATTATATCCCCTTTATCCATTTTGGTAATAAATGTAATACATTCCGGACACTGTTCTACTTCTGATACTCCCCTAACTTGTACAATTTCACCTTTCTTAGCATATATTGGATAAACAGCATAATATTTTTTTCTTATCACATTTTCCGGTACAATCGATACAAATCCATATATTAAACTTTCTCCGGTCAAAGCATAATATACATCTGCCGCTACCTGATTGATCCCATACATATAATCGATCGGGTATATAGACGCCGATCCACCGTACCGATAACCAGCCTCATTAAAATAATATTTTTCTCCATCGTGAAATACTTCAATCCAGAAACTTCCCTCTCTAATTCCTATATCTTTAACTAAATCAGCTAAGTTGTTTTCAAATTTTTGGCGAAATTCCTGTACTAAATCACTTTCAAAAACAAATAATCCTCCAACGTAACTTCCTTGTTTTTCATAACGTACTGGATATTTATCCTCTAAGCCACAAAAATATAATTTTCCTCCTGAAACCGTATAAAATACTACCACTCCATCATTTTTCACATATTTTTCTATAATAATATTATTTGTTGGTGAATTTTCTTTAGCCTTTTCTAATCCAATCTCTAATTCATAATCATTTTGACATACTGTAAAGCCACTACTTCCACAACCATCGGCCGGTTTGGTAATAACAGGATAATCAATCCCTCTATTTTTTATTTCCTGAATGCCATATTGCAAGGCGACCGGAAGATGATGTTTCATACACAATGCTTTAAACTTTCTCTTGTCTTGAAGAACTTCCCACTGCTCCTTTTTACAATAACAAGGCATATTTAATTCTTCTAAATAAGCACATGCTGACTTAATTACATTTTCGTTTCCTCCCATGTAAACGCCATCTATTTTTTATCTATGATCAACCTCTTCATAGCTGATGCATCTGTAGAATTTACTTCATACCCCTCATCTGCAATTTCAAAAATGCCAGCTTTTTAGAATTTCCAGTCGCTACTAATGTTATTTCATACTCACTTGCAATTTTTTTATTGCTTCTTTCCAGAGACTTCCTCCCAAAAAGAAGTAATCTTTTTCCCCGCAATCTTTTTTCTTTATTTCATTCTGCACTTTTGTCATTTCCTCCGATTTTATTGATTTTTATAAATATTTTTTCTTCTTATAACTGTATCAATAGTTTTAAAAAAGATTATACAATCCATTCTGAAGTTTACTTTCTGAGCATATTCAGCATCATACTGAAGCTTAGATTGCAAATCGATTGCATTTCTAAAAATGCCTGTGAGTAACCGGTTAATCCCGGCCTAACGTCAAGTCTTTTCCTCTGTATTGCACTAAGATCTCTAATATTCTTATCTGCGGTATCAGGTCGCGGGCCAATAAACGACATATCCCCCTTAAAAATATTAATTAATTGCGGTATTTCATCAAGTGAAGATTTTCTCAAAATTTTCCCTATCTTTGTAACCCTCGGATCATCAGGTGAATTATAGGTGGAATTGTCTTTGTTTCGAATATCAGGCGCATTCATTTTCATAGAACGAAATTTTAACATTTCAAATACTTCCCCTTATATCCTCGTCGTTGCGCTTTGTAAAAAATTGTCCCTTTATCTTCGAAGTAGATCATTGGTCCTATAACTAAAATACTAATCCCAACTATTGGCATTAACATTGCTGAGAATATAATATCCAAAAATCTTTTTATAAATTTCTTGTACATTGTCCCATTTCCTATCTTTACTATTTGTTGTATTTTTTAATACTTCTCGATTTTAATCTCAATTTTTTCAACGCTTTTCACAAATCTCTATAGACTCTTGATTACTTCGTCCTTGAGCGATAACACATCCAACACGATCCAAACTATTATGAATATCTGTGATAGAACTTCCTGTTTTTTAAATAATAAAACGTATTTTACTCCATTTACTGAGAGTGCCTCCCCAATTCCTGTCACATCCTCCAATCTTCCGCTTTCACTCGAAAAGAACCGAATCGCACTTCCATATCTGTTGTTTTTAGGTATATTTATTTTTTCTCCACATGCGTTTTCGATCACAAGTTTCATCATGTCAATTCCAGTGGACAAAGGAACAAGGTGTGTAGTAATAAAGTCACCTCCCATCCTGGCTCCAAGTTCAATCATCTTGGGACCATCTTGAGTAACTTTCATCTCTACATGGACCGGACCGTTTCCAATCCCTACCGCACGAATTGCCTGAACAGCCACTGTTTCTATCGCAGTTTTAATTTCTTCGGAAAATGCCGATGGCTGGCAATGCCCCATTTCTACAAAAAAGGTGCCCCCGTTGTTAATTTGTCGGTAATCGCAAGAACATGCACTTCTTTATTCTCACAAATAACTTCCACACTGACTTCCGGGCCATCCAAATATTCTTCAATCAGGATTTCCCCGTCTTACTGAAGCTTTTTGTATACTCATATGCCTGTCTTGTGTCTTCCTCCCGTTTTACTAAAATGACTCCTCTGCTCCCAGAACTTTCCTGTGGTTTGAAAATAACCGGATATTCCAGTTCCTTTTTCTGTCTCTGGAACGATGCGTCATTTTCCACGATCCAAAACTTCGGACTCGGAACTTGATGCTTCTGAAAAGCCTTGATCATCTCGATCTTATCTGTCGCTCTGATCGCAACTTCTTTGGAAATTCCCGGAATTCCAAGTTCTTCGCTTAAAACTGCTGCTGTACGAACAGGCATATCTGTCGCTACTGTTACTACGCCATCAATATGACATTTTTTGCCACATTCAGGACTGCTGCTACATCAATCGTACTGACTTCATAAAATTCATCAGCCAGATCTCTTCCAGCAGCATTTCTGTCATAGTCCACAGCGATCGTATAATATCCCATCTCTTTTGCCTTTTTAATAGCTTCTATCTGCATAATAGAAGCGCCAAGACATAATACTGTTTTCATTCATTATCTCCCTGTTTCTTCTTTCACACATTCCACATATTTTGCCGTCACATACTCCACATCTTCATCAGTCAGCAACGTATGTAATGGCAAAGTGATTTCATTTTCAAACTGTCTGTATGCATTTGGATAATCTTCGATTCGGAATCCAAGATTTTTATAAGCAGTTAAAAGCGGCAACGGTTTATAATGCACATTTGTCGCAATTCCTTCTTCTGCCATCTTCTCTATGATATGGTTTGCTTCTTCTCTTCCAATCCCCGGAATGCTGGTCAGATAGAGATGCCATCCTCCTTTGTTCTATACTTTATCTTGTTTCTGCTTCATCTTTCCTGTCCGGATTCCGATCCGATCAATATCTTCCTTTTCTGTCCAAACAGTTCTTTTTCTATCATTACATAACATAATCGTATTTTCTTTTTCACGATCTGTTTTACATACTTTCTGAGCGGTCCTTTTGCCGACAATATCTTCTTCTCCTCATCCAGCGTCACTTCTGATAACCGCACAATCTTCTCCTCATCTTTGTCAATTAAATCTTCCAAAAGTCCTGTTCCTCCGGCGATACTGACAAAAACTGGCTCTCCTCTGTCCGCAGAAGTTTCGTAAGTCCGGGATTTCTCTGAGTTTCCAATATAATGCTTCCGGGTCTTCTGTCGTCACAAACAGATAGCCCGGAAACATCGTTTCTACATGACATACTTTCTCTCCATTCAGGCGCCAGATCCGTTCTCTTCTTATATAAAAGCAGTCTTCATACATCTTACTTGGCAAATTCCGGGTAATCATTTCCCGCATCATTTCTTCTTTGCCTGTCATAATCTGAATCACATACCACATTCTTCCTCCTACAAAAGAGTATGCTTCGCCATTCCACGGCCTCTGCCCTGGACTCTTTTCCCATTCTTACCGCAGTCTTCCCCGGCAGTCTTTACTGTCGTCGAAAGTGTTTCTGCCGTATTTATCTTCTCCCTTCCCAGATCCGATCTCCTGGCAGACAGATCCCAAATAAAACGGTTTCCCGTCTTCCAAAGAGTCCCACCTCTGCCAGCACATACCGCTTCCTCAGTCGTTTCCTTACAATCTTTTGGGAGTAAGGACGCAGGATTCCCTCCACCCGGATCAGATTCCTTCTTCGTCTGCCTCTACCTGGGAAAGTCCCATCGGCTGATCCAGCTGCTCCCCGCAGACCTGTTTCAGAAATGCCAGATCTTTCTCTTCCATCCGGACTGCCTGTCCCCCGCCTTCCCCAAGAAGATGAGGATATTCTCTGGATCGTTTTAAGATTTTTGACACATCCTGGATCCAGTCTGTTTGTAAAAAGAGGTAGCCTGGAAACATCTTCTCCATACTCAGAATCAATTTCCCGTCTGTCGGGAACAGCCTTTTCTTCTGCAGGATTGTACAGGATTTCCACAAAGAAGGGGGATGGTCCGCCGGATCAGTTCTGCCGCTTCCTCTTCTTTTTCGGACATTGTTTTCATCGCATACCAATTCTCCATACGCTCACACCCCTTCACTTTTGGAAGTGATTTCAAGGCCTGCCCAGAATCCCCCTTCCTGGCAGAAAGGGACGTTCAATCCTCCGCCAATTTTGGCAAGCCGCTTATGTCGGTCGATCTTCTGGATCTTTGCTTCTTTTCCTTCCAGCGGTCCCTCAGTCACAATCGTCACACCATTTCGGATGACTCCTCTTGACATGGAAACGTGATGGGCTTCCCCTCCCAGTTCTCTGAGGAACTCCTCAATCCTGGAATCCACTTGCATCGCCCCGGAATCCTGGTCCTGCATGAGCCGGGACTTCTTTTGGGGAATCTCTTGTTCACATTCCAGAAAAATGAGCCCCGGAAATAGCGGCAGTTTCAACAAATGCCAGTCCCCTTCAAAACGTTTCAGCCGGTCATAAGTAAAGAAGAAGGCTTCCTCCCGTCCAGATGGGTGCTGTGCTTTCCAGCCCCGGACAGCAGATTCTTCCTGACCTTTGACGCACTTTTGCATGTACCAGATGGCCGCTCCCACAGCACGACGTCTCCTGTCTCCATCGACTTCTTTACATCGATCAGCCGTTGATTGGCAGAGCCACGAAAGAGCAGATCTACCTGCTTTTGCTCCTCTACAAATCTTCCATCCACCAGAACATCAATGCAGTCAAGCATTTCCCTGGTCTCATTCCACTTTGGAAACATCTGCGCGAGGATCTCTTTATCGAAGACGTACCCGGAATAGCACCAGATCGAAAGATCCGGGAATTTCTCCCGCACCCGCTTCAAAAACGGAGCCAGAGCTTTCTGATTTTCATATTCAAACGGCTCCCCGCCAAGCAGGGTAAATCCGTGATAATAGCTTTTTTCCAGCTCTCGCAGAATCTCATCCTCTGTCTGTTCTGTAAATGGCTTCCCATAACAGAAGTCCCACGCCTCCTTATTAAAGCATCCTTTACAGTGGTGTGTGCATCCGCTCACAAAGAGCGATACCCGTACGCCCGGGCCGTTTGCCACATCCCACCGTTTCATATCCGCATAATACATCGTTCCAAAGCTCCTTTACCTACAAATGCATCACTCTGCTTTTGATCTCTTTTGTCTTTCCCGGATTCCAGAAGTTCTCTCCGAGATATCCGCATGTTCTTCTTGTAACATTCATCTTCGCCTGATCCTTATTGTGACAGACCGGACATTCCCACTCGAACTCATCGTTAATCATAATCTCACCGTCATAGCCACATTCCTGACAGTAATCGGACTTCGTGTTGAACTCTGCATACTGAATATTATCGTAGATAAATTTCACAACCTCAGCTACTGCCTCCAGATTCTTGTTGAGATTCGGGATCTCCACATAGGAGATGCATCCTCCGGTGCTGATCGTCTGAAACTGACTCTCAAAAGTAAATTTATCAAAGGCGTCAATCTTCTCCCTCACATCCACATGGTAGGAATTGGTGTAATATCCTTTATCTGTCACATCTGTAATGCTTCCGAATTTCTTCTGATCGATTTCCGCAAAGCGGTAGCACAGGCTCTCTGCCGGAGTACCGTAAAGACCGAATCCAAGTCCTGTCGTCTCTTTCCATGTATCGGTTGCGGTACGGAGTCTCCGCATCAGCTTGAGAGCAAACTTCTGTCCTTCCTCCGTCGTCTGACTCTCTCCTGTCATCAGCTTCGTCACTTCGTAAAGTCCGATATAACCTAGGCTCAGGGTAGAGTACCCACCGTGCAGATATTTGTCAATCTTCTCGCCTTTTCCAAGGCGGGCGATAGCGCCGTACTGCCAGTGAACCGGGCTCACATCGGAGCTTGTTCCTCCAGCGCCTTGTGACGGCACATCAATGCCTCAAAGCAAATGGACAGTCTCTCGTCGAGAATCTGCCAGAATCTTTCCATATCTCCTTCTGCCAAAATCCCGATCTGAGGAAGATTAAGACTGACCACGCCTTGGTTGAAACGGCCTTCCCACTTATAATTTCCATTCTCATCTTTCCAAGGGGAGAGGAAGGAACGGCACCCCATCGGTGAGAAGACATTGCCTTCGTAGTTCTCTTTCATCTTCTTGGCGGAAATATAGTCCGGATACATCCGTTTTGCAGAACACTTTACAGCCAGTCTGGTCAGGTCGTCATATACCCCACCACTTAAATTATTGTCCTCATTTAAGACATAGACAAGCTTCGGGAACGCCGGTGTTACATAAACTCCTGCCTCATTCTTGATTCCTTCGATCCGCTGGCGCAGGATTTCCTGAATAATCATCGCGTTTTCCTTTGCGTACGGATGAGATTTGTCCGGGTTTAGGAACAGGGTTACAAACGGCGACTGTCCGTTTGTCGTCATCAGGGTATTGATCTGATACTGGATCGTCTGTACACCGGATCTCAGCTCGTCCTGAAGTCTGTCGTCCGCAAGCTGCTCCATCAAATCTTCAGAAAGGACTCCTGTATATTTCTCCCTGTATTTCTTCATATATTTCTCGTGGCTTCTGTGCAGATATTTGCCCAGATGACGGATATCCACGGACTGCCCTCCGTACTGGCTGCTGGCTACTGACGCAATGATCTGTGTCATTACAGTACATGCCACATGAAAGCTCTTCGGAGACTCGATGAGCTTGCCATTCATCACAGTGCCGTTATCCAGCATATCTCCGATATTTACAAGACAGCAGTTGAAAATCGGCTGGAGGAAATAGTCCATATCGTGAAAATGAATGACACCTTCCTCGTGCGCTTTTACAATCTTCTCTGGCAGAAGCACTCTCTTTGTCAGGTCTTTAGACACTTCCCCTGCAATATAGTCACGCTGTGTGGAAGCAAGGGTGGAATTCTTATTAGAATTCTCTGTTTTTAATTCGGAATTCTCGCCCCGGATCAGACGCAGAATGGAATCGTCCGTGGTGTTGGATTTCCGCACCATCGCTCTCGTATAGCGGTAGATGATGTATTTCTTGGCAAGATGATATTTGCCCTCCTCCATCAGCTTCTGCTCGATGATATCCTGGATATCCTCCACAGCCATACTGGCAAGCTTCCGGTTCTCAATGGAAGCTACGATATCATAAATCTTCTCCTCGGAGATCTTGTCCTCCTTTTCGACTTCATTATTCGCTTTCTGTATTGCATGGACGATCTTATTTCTGTCGTACTCAGCCTCCCGTCCGTCTCTCTTTATTACTTTCATATATCATACCTCACTGTTTTCCCTGAATTTGCCCGGGACTTCTGTTCTTCGTCCCCGGCGACAATCCCAATTATAGCAGAGGTGATCCATAATTTCTACCATATCTTGTGATTTTTTTTATTATTCTACTATATATGGTATTTTATACAATTTTCTAACTATTTTATTTTTCCAGAAAACATGGGTGTTGCAGCCGAATGACGGTTGCATTTTCCCTGGAAAAATTATATAATTTTTGTATCATGGACACGAAACTACAAAGAGAAATAGAGGTAATGCGTATGAAAAAAAAGTGGTTGTAGCATTAGGACACCGAGCCCTCGGAACGACGCTCCCGGAGCAGCAGATTGCGGTCCGCAAGACAGTAAAATCCATTGCGGATCTTGTACAGGACGGCTATCAGGTTGTCATTACACACAGTAACGCGCCACAGCTTGGTATGATTCACACTGCTATGAATGAATTCGGCAAGAACCATCCAGACTATACTCCAGCTCCGATGTCTGTCTGCTCGGCAATGACACAAGGCTACGTCGGATTTGATCTTCAAAATGCGATCCGGGAGGAACTTCTTACACGGGGAATTTACCGTACCGTCAGTACGATTCTGACCCAGGTAACGGTAGATCCGTACGACGAGGCATTTTACACCCCAACAAAAGTTCTGGGACGTTATATGTCCGCAGAAGACGCTGCAGCAGAGCGAAAAAAAGGCAACTATGTGGTGGAGGAGCCTGGAAAGGGGTTTCGTCGTGTCGTTTCCGCACCGAATCCGGTGAAGATCGTAGAGCTTGACGCGATCCGGACCCTTTCCGATGCGGATCAGGTTGTCATCGCCTGTGGAGGCGGAGGAATTCCGGTCCTTGAGCAGGATCACCGTCTCAAAGGCGCCAGCGCTGTCATTGAGAAAGACCTGACGGCAGGGAAACTTGCAGAGGAGCTGAATGCCGACGCACTGATTATCCTGACAAGTGTGGAGAAAGTCTTCATTAACCGTGGTACAGACAAAGAAAAACAGCTTGGTGAGATCTCCGTCTCCCAGGCAAAGCAGTATATGGAGGAGGGACATTTTGGCGTCTACAATATGCTGCCGAAGTTCCGTGCGTCCGTCTCCTTCATCGAAAAAGGGCGAAGGCCGCTTGGCTTACATTACCTGCCAGGAGGCGCTTCGTGACGCACTGAAAGGCCGGACCGGAACCATCATCCGCTAAGCCGTGTGATCGGTATCGCTGTTTAGAAACATGACAGGAGGGAGACTTCCTGCAAGCATCCCAGACGTTTCTAAAGTCTGAGAGGTTGGAGAGGAGTCTCCCCTTTATTTTCTCTGATGACTGTAGCCTCATTTTGTTTTTCCGGCTTCCTTTGCGATCTGAAGGATCCTTTCATCCAGATGATGTTCTGTAATATAACGGTACACACTTTTCGGAACAAGGTGATCCCACCGCTTTCCATCTATGATCAGATGTCTTACTTCCGTGGCTGTCGTTCCCTTCTCCTCAGTCGGACGGTTCCACAGCACTTCCACCTGCACGCCAAGTCCGGTTAGTGTCCGGTACTTATCCTCCCCCAATCATCGCAAATGCTCATGTAGTACACTGCATCCCTTGGCGCATACTGAAAAATGAGCTCCGGTGTATTGATCGGGAATGGGACAATCTCAAACTGCTCTCTCGGCACGCCAAACTCCAGCATGGCAAGTCGAATCATCTCGTAGCGTTCAAAATAAGTGAATGGATTGTTCTCCGGTTTGGAACGGTTTTTGTCGTGAAGATTCACCCGGATAAATCCTGCATCCGGATTAGAAATCCCGATAATCAGTCTTTTGCACTGATTTTTTGCCGCCATCAGATACTCCATATGTTTCAAATGCAGACACTGGAATCTGCCATGAATGACCCCTGTTTTCTCAGCCATCTCTCACCCTTCCTTTTTCTTTTGTTTCACACGCTTTCTACTATAACACGGCTTTTCCAAATGGGAAGCCCGAATTGCTTTCCTCTTCCGGATTCTCTATTTCGCCTTTTCGTTAATCCAGTCTGTAATCTGGCAGAGTCCCTCATCGTCCGCCGGAAATTCTTTTCGCTCAATCTCTTCTTCCGGCGTCACATCATAGCAGTACGGTTCTTTCCAGACAGCAGCCTCCAGTTTCCCTTTCTCCATATCCAGTGCAATCCGAAACCGGATGTCCGGTTTCGCGCTTCCATAATAGGCTGACTTTTTATAATATGCAATTCCATATAAATCTTCCCTGTTTCACCATGTTTTTTTCTCCTTTTTTATGATAAAATGTTTTATAATAATTCAGACATCCACAAAAATACCCTAATCTAAGTTTCACTTGTTTGAGACCGAAGATTTTACGGAGGATAACAGACCTATGAAATCTCGGAACCGCTTTGATCTTTTTCTGCACGCCGTATTTTACAGTCTGATTACCGCGGCGGCAGCCCAGTTTCATATTAATATCTTTTCGCCTGAGTTCAGTGTTTCTCTGGGGATTGTTTTTCTGGCGTCCTTTTCCATGCTTGCACAGGACTTTCCGGTGATCCCGGTGTCCGCCATATCCGGCATCTTTGTCCTGCTCTCCCGTACTTTTTACGGAAGTTTTAACGGGACTTCCCTGGGGACGCCTTTGTTTCCTCCATTCCGGAGCTGTTTTTTACCTGTTCTACGGAGTGCTCCTGACGCTCTACCTCGTCAGGATGCGGAAGTCCTCCATCCTGTTGGACACGATCGCCCTGCTTTTCTGCGACTATGCGGCGAACTTTGGGGAACTGATGCTTCGTCTTAATATTAATGCATTTTCGGCATCTTCGCAATCGGGAATTATCATCGCCGCACTTTTCCGGACGGCCCTGATCCTGATTTTTGTAACGGTATTCCGCAGGTATCATGTCGTCCTCCTAAAAAAAAAAGAGCAGCAGGATTACTATCGGCATCTTTCGCTTCTGACGGCGAGACTCCAGGAAGAGGTCATCTGGATGGAGAAAAATACGTCCCTCGTGGAGTCGACGATGCATTCCGCGTACCAGCTCTTCGAGCGTCTCCGCTTGATTCCGGTACAAAGGACGCCGCGAAGGATGCACTGATCATCGCAAATGATATTCACGAAATCAAGAAAGAATACTACTTGATTCTGCGGGGACTTTCAGAGGCACTTCTGACTGAGGACGGCAGCCGCTTTCTGGAGTTTGACGAGCTCTTTACCCTGTTACAGACACCAGTCAAACAGTTTGCGGCCTCTCTGAACAAGACGCTTACATTCCGACTCAATGGATCCTGTACGTTTCGTACAGCCCACGTATACGAGCTTCTTTCCGTCTTCCGTAATCTGTTTATGAATGCGGTGGAGGCTACAAAGGAGACGGAAGTTTCTATCTCCGTCAATGTGGAGGAAACGGCACATGAGATCCGCTGTTCTGTTGTGGATCAGGGACCTGGCATTGCCCCGGAGTCTCTCCCACAGATCTTTGACGCCGGATATTCCACAAAGATCAATTACGAGACCGGGGAGATCAGCCGGGGACTGGGACTGAATATCGTAAAAGGAATTGTAGAAGAAAAGCTTGGCGGGAGTATCCAGGCAGAGTCCTGTCCGGGGAGGACCTGTTTTACTATCCGGCTGCCAAAAGAAACATTGGAGGGTTCAGAATGAAATTTTACTTTGTAGACGACGATAAAAATATAAGGACCATACTGAAAATCCTGGTGACAGAACGGAATCTGGGCGAATGTTGCGGCTCCTCCGGAAACGGGGATGATGCCCTGGAAGATGTAGCTGCCCTCCATCCGGATATTATCATCGTGGATCTTCTCATGCCGGATATGGATGGAATCAGCTTTGTGGAAAAGGCACGGAAGATTTCTACGGAATCCGCCTGCATCATGTTATCCCAGGTTGCTTCAAGGATCTGATCGCTAAAGCGTACGAGTCGGGGATCGAATTCTTCATCCAGAAGCCGTTAAATGCGATTGAGGTGGAATCTGTAATCCGCAATGTCCTTAAAACACTGTCCATGCACCGCACCATTGGTAAAGTACAGAGCCTTTTTGAGACGGAGTTTTCCGAAAACGGCAGGCAATCAGATAATCCCTCCCCCAGTCCGAAAATTTTCAGAGCCGGCTTACAAACGTACTACAAAAACTGGGGATCATCGGGGAGCTTGGAAGCAAGGATATCATCACTTTAATTACTTGGCTGCACGACCGGTCGGAGACGCTGGAGCAGCAAACGCTCGGCCGTCTTTTATCCCAGTTCAGCGAGAATCCTAAATCCGTAGAGCAAAGAATCCGGAGAGCGGCATCCACCGGACTTGTCAATCTGGCGCACCTGGGACTGGAAGACTATTCCAACGACGTGTTTACAGAATTTTCAAATACCTTATACAACTTTGAACAGGTAAGACGGGAGATGGATTATATTCGCAGGAAATCGGACAAGCACGGGAATGTAAAGATCCGCAGCTTTCTTAACGCTCTTTTGAGCTACTGTGAAAATGTATAACTGTGCTTCCGAAAAAGCCTCTGGCCCGGGATCGATATCCCGTCCAGAGGCTTTCTTCTATTCTATGAATCAGCCATCGCAACTTCTGCCATCTGGCTGTTTTCTCTTCCTGCTGCTTTCTTTTCGTAATGTTTCTTGAAAATCTGGCTTCCCACAAGTCCTGCAAGGGTTCCGCCGATTGCGGCAAATACGACTGCCAATACAACATTCATCGGGTTGTTAAATGCAAATGGAGCCAAAAGTCCCGGAATCGGTGACGCTGTACCTGGTGCATTATTGATGATGTGGAATACCGCCGCCGACACTCCGGCCAGCCCTCCTCCAAAGAAATTGGAACCGTAAATCGGAATCGGATTTGCCGTGATGATCGGTGCCTGGGTCAGAGGCTCCAGCATAACAGCAATGACATTACTCTTATCTCCAAGTTTCAGACGGTGGAATACGATACCGTTTGTGAAGGATCCACCCACACAAGCGATCGCCGCGATTCCCATCGCCAGCCCGTCCAGCCCGATCATCGCTGTCAGCGCCATGGAACTGAGCGGGGAGGTACAAATCATCTTCATAATTCCTCCAAGCAGGAATCCCATAACAAGCGGAGATTGCTCTGCCGCCGCTGTAATCGTGCCGCCGATCTTTGCAAGTGTCATATTCACAAGCGGATCAGCCGCTGTCGCCACTGCCAGAGAAAGCGGAGCTACAATCAGGGCTCCTGCGATCACATCAACGCCCTCCGGGAGGTATTTCTCAATTACCTGAGAAATCAATCCGACTACATATCCCGCGATAAATCCAGGCAAAATTCCGAACTGTCCTAATACAACGCCTGACGCAATGGCCAGAACTGGATTTGTACCCATGCTGAGCGGCACCGCAATCGCTGCAGCCACGCCGCCAAAGCCTCCTGCGTTTTCACCTACGGTTCTGAAAAAGGAAATTCCAAACAGGTCTCCTGAAATATACTTATGAATAGCCTCCACAAGGAATGTTGCCACCGCTGCGTTTGCCATTCCGCTCATTGCAAGAGATCCTTTTGGCATTTTCATACTGAAAAGGGAGAAGATTGCCAGCGTAAGCAGAAGCATCCCAACTCCTGACAAGATAGTGATCATATTGTTTCCTCCTTTAACTGCGTCTTATAGATTTTCGTCCTCTTTTTCTTTCTGGTTATAAATATAACCTATGAGTTTCAAAATCCTACAGGAGGTATCAAAACAGATAATATTTTTTCTTATCAGAGAACTTTTTATGCATTATGCTTAAAAACACCTGGCAAAAAGTGTTTACAATCACGAAAGCCTTGTCTCCGGGATGCTGTCCCGCACACAAAGCGCCCCGTATCCGAGCTGATTGTTAGGCCAGACTTCAAAGCCCGGAAGCTGTCTCGCCCCCTTCTTAAGTATGCTTTAGCCTTCTCTCCATATAAAAACGGATCGTTTTTTCTATCATTCCCCATTCCATCAAAAGAGCCGCTCCGCCTGCCGCAAATGGTGTGGCAAAGGAGGTTCCTGTAAAGCAGCGTACCCGCCCTGTCCCTGGACGGAGATGACATTGACTCCGGGCGCGGCAAGATCGGGTTTCTGATTGTCCTTGTTTTCTTTCCCCGTCCGGAGAAATCCGCGTATGTCATGGCTGTGGCATCGTAAGCCCCTACAGTCAACACCCGGGAGGAAGTAGAAGGGATGGTGAGCGTCCGCTCCTCCGTCGGATAGAAGAAGGCTGTACCTTCATTGAGGACATAGCTCACCGGAAGCCACATCTCGTACTGTCCGGTGACAATCTGTTCCGGAATCAGGATAATATTCCACTCCCCACTGTTGACATAATCATCCGCCGGCAGAAACTCCATGTAAATCTCATTGAGTCCACTGTATGGACTTGGCTCCCCATAGTAAAGAAGAAGCTCTGTTTTCCCGACCCGGAACCGCTGCGTCCCCATCACTTCCCGGATGGGACCGACTTTCTCCCCGGAAGGAGTCTGAAGGGCCACCCAATGACATCTGTATAATCCGTCCAGATCTGAAGGCTAAATGCCCCCTGCCGCTCCTGCACCGCCAAAGGAATGTTCCGCTCCTCTCCCTCTCTTAGAAACCCCGACGCATGACCAGCCTCAGCTCCCTCGTTTCCCGTTCCTACGCTGATGAGTGTTCGACCCGTCTCTGCCGCCGCGTCCAGAAACCGCTCCGGCAGGAGGTGCCATTATGAGATCCGTATGTATTTCCGAAACTGATATTGATGGACACCGGCATCCGAAGTTCCTCTGCTTTCTTTACGATATAGTCCACCGCCTGCATCAGCTCCGCCGTCCTAGGGAAACCAATGCCGCCCGGATTTCCCAGTTTGACGACGATCAGTTCCCCATCCGGTGCCACACCCCGGTACTGCCCTTTGCTGTTTCTGCCATTTCCCGCTGCCACCCCTGCCACGGCGGTTCCGTGTCCTGAGGTATCAAGGCTTGGCACCCTTTGTAGCTGCATCGTCCGGTTGGGCTGTCGGAGCGCTTCGTTGATCTCTTCCGCCGAAAACTCTGTCCCGTTCCGGTATCCTGCAGGCGGGCTGCCCTCCACCGTCTGATCCCATAGGAAACGAATTCTCGTCGTTCCGTCCTCGTTTTGAAAATCCGCATTGGAATATTCAATGCCAGAATCAATGATCCCGATCAGCACACCCTTTCCCGTCAGACGCAAACGTGGTGTCTGCACCGCGTCGATGCAAGACACCCTTCTTCCGTTTGCTACCTCAAAAAACAGCCTCTTCGGTTTTTCGATATAGATGACTTCCTCTAACGAAGCCAATTCTTCCAGATCTTCCTCCCGTATCCTTACAACCGCAAAATTTTCAACAGTGGGATGACATCCATCGCAATCCGGTCCACCGAATCCAGTGTCCCGGAATACAGGATAATGACATCCCATGTATTGTCCGCCTCATCGTACCCCCCACCTCGAGATTGCCGGAGCGAAGCCGCTCCTCCTGTGTTGCGTCCAGTGCCAAATTCAGCACATTTTCGATTTTCTGGCTTGCCATCTCATTCCCCTTTCTTTCCCTTAGTTACAATTAGAAAATCCAAGATACGGTGCCATACAGGCCGGGATGAAATAGCCCCTCTCGTGGCGGCACACCGGACAGACCGGAGGCACCTTCGCGCCTTTGAAGATATATCCGCAGTTCAGACACATCCACTCTCCGTCGGCTTCCTGTTCATAGTACGTCTCCTGCTGAAGCATCTGTGCAAGTTTTGCGAAGCGTTCCCCGTGGATTCTCTCGATCTCTGCAATCTGGGAAAAGGCATAAGCCGCCTCAGAAAATCCTTCCTCCTCAGCAATCTTCGCAAAAGCCGGGTACACATCCTTATGCTCTTCCTCCTCATTGTGGGCTGCCATCTTTAAAAGCTCCACCAGACTCTCTGACTGGTCCACCGGGTATCCTCCGTCGATCTGGATGGTACAACCCGCTTCCGATTTCAGGAGCTCATAAAATCTTGCGGCATGAGCTCTCTCCTGATCCGCTGTAAAGAGGAAAACCTCTCTAAGCGCGTAAAACCCTTTCCGACAGGCTTCCTCTGCCGCGATTGTGTAACGGTTTCTCGCCTGACTTTCCCCTGCAAAGGCTCTCATCAGGTTCTCTTTTGTCTGGCTCTGTGCAAATTCAACGGCCATGGTGCATACCTCTCTTTCTCAATCTTTTATTGAGTAGTATGCACCATGGCCGTTCTTTATTCATATTTAGTTAAATCCGATAATCCGCCTCATCACGGAGTATCCCATGGACGAGATCTTTCTTCCCGGCTTACCTGGTAAGTTCATCGTCTGTCCAAGGATGCCATAACGAATCTTGAAGTACGTCCGGTAATCCTTCTTCTTGAGGTAGATCCAGAGTTCCTTTTTCTTTTCCAGATTTTCCTCTTTTTTGGAACGAATACAGATGATGGAAGAAACCGTCATCATAATCGCCAGATATTTTATCATATAGTTTCTCAGCTTCTTGTTTGGAATCATCCGCATCTCATACATCTCAATCATCGTCTTATTCACAAAAAGCTGCTGATCAATCCGCTTGATCATATTCTTCTCATTGACCGATTGGTCGTCCCTTCCGATATAATACCGGTACAGATTCACGTCCAGATAATAGATCGTGCTGACATGAGGCAGCGGATAGTAAACATAAATGTTATCCACATAAAATGTATGTTTTGGCAGCCGGAGCTGACAAAGCTTTTTAAAAGCTCCGTCCGGTAGATAACAGAATGCATCAGAATATACTGATCCACTCGGAAATGTCCCAGATCATTCCAGCCGAAAATCCGCTCCTGCGGCAGGCAGTTTCTGTAGTGAATCACCTTCTTGTGTCCTGCCCCTACTTTCTCATAGACATAGTTGGAGATGAACATATCGACTTCTTCATCCTTCTCCTCGAAAGATTTCATTTGGTTTAAAACCTGAATCAGAGCCTCCTCATCCAGCCAATCGTCACTGTCCACCACCTTAAAATATTTCCCTGTAGCATGGAGAAGTCCGGTATTGACCGCTTCACCGTGTCCGCCGTTCTCCTGGCTGATCACCCGCACAATATCCGGGTATTCCCGCTCGTAGCGTTTCCCGATCTCCTCAGTCCCGTCCTTGGATCCATCATTGACAATGATGATCTCGACGTCCTTTCCTCCTTTGAGTACGGACTCGACTGCCCGCTCCATATAATCTTGTGAATTATAACATGGTATTGCAAATGTAATATACTTCATTGTTTTCCCCATTCCTGCGTTTGCAGTTACTGTTTACAGTATAATCGCTTTTCTCTGATTTTCCAAGCATATTTTTCAAGTCCTCCATTTCTTCTATTGTGCATCGTTTCTTTTTTCGTTATACTAAAAGCAAAATCGAATCAACTGGAGGAACTGAATCATGAGTAAAAATATCCTGGTAGGACAATCCGGCGGGCCAACGGCCGTAATCAACGGAAGTCTCTACGGCATTATAACAAAAGGCTTTGAGATGCCGCAGATCGATCATGTCTACGGCATGGTAAATGGAATCGAAGGATTCCTGCACGGACAGATGATGGACATGCAGACGCTGATAGAAGACGGAACCCTTCCGCTTGTAAAGACAACCCGGGGGCTTACCTTGATCCTGCCGCTATAAGCTTCCGGAGGATCTGGCGGATCCGGTGTATCCGGAACTTTTCACCAGATTTGAAGAGCACGAAATCGAGGCCGTCTTTTATATCGGAGGTAATGACTCTATGGACACAGTCAGCAAGCTCTCCCGCTACGCCGCGCAGCATGAAAGCCCGATCCGCTTTATCGGAATCCCAAAGACCATCGATAATGACCTGGTAATGACAGATCACACCCCTGGCTTTGGAAGCGCCGCCAAGTATGTAGCTTCTACCGTCCGCGAGATTGCCGTCGACGCATCCGTCTATGACAACAAACCGTCCGTCACCATCGTTGAAATCATGGGCCGTCATGCCGGATGGCTTACTGCGGCATCCGCCCTGGCACGAATGTTTAAGGGTGACAATCCGGTACTGATTTATCTGCCGGAGACTGCCTTTCATCCGGAAACCTTCCTTGGACAGGTACGAAGGGCACTGGAGACCACCACGAATCTTGTTGTATGTATCTCTGAAGGAATCCACGACAATACCGGAACATTCATTTGCGAGTATGCAAATGATGTAGGTACCGATACCTTTGGTCACAAAATGCTGACCGGATCCGGTAAATACCTGGAAAACCTCGTAAAAGAAACACTCGGCATCAAAGTGCGCTCCGTGGAACTCAATGTTTCTCAACGCTGCTCTTCTGCCTGTCTGTCCCGGACAGATCTCCAGGGAGGCCATTCTTGCAGGTTCCTACGGCGTAGAGCGTGCAATGGAAGGAGCGACAGGAGTGATGATTACATTTGAGCGGAAAGAAGGAGACTCTTATGAGATGACACCTGGAACCGCCGATGTCACAAAGATCTGCAACGAGGAAAAGACCGTACCGGCAGACTGGATCACCCCAGACGGTTCCGATGTGACAGAAGCCTTCCTCAACTATGCCCGTCCGCTCATCCAGGGACAGGTGGAAGTGCCACAGAAAGACGGTCTGCCATATTTCGCGTTCCGAAACGGCAAATAAATGTACAACCTGAACAACGCGAACTTGATATTCATATTTTGTTCATTTTTGTTATTGAAAGTTTCATTTGTAGAACACTATTTTTTCACGAATTGTGGGTATACTAAAATCATCAAAAGGAACACGAAACAGATTTGATAAATACGCTGTCAAGTAAATACTTTTTGAATAAACTTTTTCATAATAAATGCCGGGGATCAGCCGATGGTCACCCGGCATCCTCCCTGTCTATGAGCATTTTCATAATTACTTTCATTATATACGAAAGAAACTGATCCCCCTGGCTCTTAAAAGCCAGTGGGATTTTCTCTACATTTCAGTCAGATCCGATTTCCATTTACTCCGCTTACCAAATTCAAAAGTTTCTTATTGGTAAACTTTTCTTCTTAAAGTGTCGTTCAATTCCATTGAATCTTCCTAGTCTCTCTCTTATAATCATAGTAGGAGGTGAAAACAATGCATGAATTGCGGATTGCGGAAAACTTAATCCGGCTTCGCCATCAGCGCAAAATTACGCAGGAGGAGCTGGCGGACTATATTGGCGTCACAAAAGGCTCTGTCTCTAAATGGGAGAAGAATATCAGCAAACCGGATCTCCAAACGATTCCGGTTCTCGCCACGTTTTTCGGTGTTACCATCGATGAACTGCTTGGATACCTGCCTCAGCTTTCCAAGGATCAGATCCAGAAGCTGTATCTGTACTATTCCAATTCCTTTGCCGTATCAGATTTTGATAAAACGGTAGAGGACATCCGGACTACTGTGAAGCACTATTATTCTTGTTATCCCCTTGTCTTTCAGATGTGTGTCCTTTTGCTGAATCATTATTTACTTGCCAAAACACAAAAATTACAGACAGAGCTTTTTACATTATATGAGCGATTTGTGCGACCATATCATCGCACACTGTGCAGATCTCAATCTGTGCAAGGATACCTTGATTCTAAAAGCGCTCATTCTCATGGGTGGAGGACAATATAAGGAAGCGCTCCAGATACTGGAAGCGGACTCTGATCCCAGAACACTTTCCAGAGAAAGTGACAGCGTCCTCGTCTCCGCCTATTTGATGAACGGAGACAGGGAAAAGGCATGTGACTTTGCCCAGATCACGATGTATCTGAATCTGTTCTCCCTGGTAGAGCTTTCCGCTAAGTATCTAACCGTGGCGGCAAGTGATCAGAATGCTTTTGACATGACGGTGGAGCGGGTGGAGTCTTTGATCGACAGCTATCAGCTTGTAAAACTCAATGCCAATGCTGTCTCCGTTTTTGAGTACCAGGCAGCGCTTGGATATCTGCAGTTTGACGATCCCGATGCCGCTCTTACCCATACCCGGAAATACCTGGACGGAATCCGCACGCTTTTGTCAGACGAAGAGTATCGCCTTCATGGTGACCGCTACTTTAACCGGATTGATCACTGGATCGAACAGCTTGCAAACGGCTCTGTCTCTCCCCGGGCGAGAAAAACATTCGTAAAAAGACATTGCTGCCTCCCTGTCCCATCCGCTTTTTGAAAAACTAAAAGATGACAACACGTTTCGGAGACTTCAGAATCAATTAAAGGAGATGATTGAATGAGTTTACAGGAAATGCTGCCTTTTTTCATTCCACTTGCCATTGTGGAACTAGTATTGCTCTTTTTATACCTTATGGCATATCTTCACACACACGCATTATAAACGCGGTACCCGGCTGATGTGGTGTATCATTGCTATTGTCGGGATGCAGTTCATCGGACCCGTGCTGTACTTTGTATTCGGGAAGGAGGACGAATAAGCATGGATATTTTATCAATCCGAGATCTCACAAAATCTTTCGGTTCCCGCACAGTAATTGATCATCTTCATCTGTCCGTTCCAGCACATTCTGTCTTTGGCTTTATTGGGAAAAATGGTGCCGGGAAGACGACAACCATGCGGATGATTGTAGGGCTTCTAAAGCCGGACCATGGCGAAATCCAAGTCAACGGTGAACGGGTATCTTTTGGCGAAAACCAGACGAACCGTTATATTGGCTATCTTCCGGATGTTCCGGAATATTATGGCTTTATGACTGCCTCTCAGTATCTGACGCTGTGCGGTGAGATCACCGGTATGCAGTCCTCAGATGTCAGACGGCGCATCCTGGATCTTCTGGATCTTGTAGGTCTTACAGACAGTAAGAAACATATCCACACCTACTCCCGTGGGATGAAACAGCGGCCTGCTATCGCCCAAGCTCTTTTGAACGCCCCAAAGCTTCTGATCTGCGACGAGCCGACTTCGGCTCTCGATCCGGTAGGTCGAAAGGAAATACTGGATATTCTCTCTTCTGTCACTGAGGAGACGACGGTGCTTTTCTCCACCCACGTGTTATCAGATGTGGAGCGGATCTGTGACCACGTTGCCTTGCTGCACGACGGCAGCATCGTCGTCCAGGGACGCTGGAGAATCTCAAACGGAAAGGCAACGGGGAAAAAATCCAAATCGAATTTGAACGTCGTTCTGATGCAGAGGCCTGCCTGAAGAAGTACCCGGAAAGCCTGCAGACAGACGCACTCACACTCATACTCCCGAAACGCGCTGACATCACCATGCCATCTGTAATGGCTGACCTTGTCTCCAGACAAGTGCCAGTGCAAAAGCTGGAAAAGCTGGAGCCGACATTGGAAGATTTATTTTTGGAGGTGGTAGAACATGAGACAGCTCCGTGCCATGATGAAAAAGAACTCTTTGAGCAGTTAAAGACCCATCGTCTCGTTGTCATGTTGCTTTTGTTCACCCTTGTGGGCGTGCTCAGTCCGGCCTTTGCTAAGATGACACCGTGGCTTTTGGATCTCGTGTCCGGCGATATGGCAGAGACCGGTATCCAGATCGGCAATCTGGAGGTGACTTCTCTCTCCTCCTGGACACAGTACTATAAAAATATGCAGATCATTCTTTTTGTCTTTCTGATTTTATACGGCGGTATCCTGACTTCAGAATACCAGCATGGAACACTGATTATTCTTCTGTCCAAAGGATTGAAACGCCACAACATCCTGCTGCCGAAATACTTTTGCCCTGCTTCTGATCTGGACATTTGGGTGTCTGATCAGCTTTGGCATCACCTTTGCCTACACCGTCTACTTCTGGGACAACAGCATCATTCAGAACCAGGCGTTCTCCTGCTTGCCTTCTATCTTCTGGGAGTGTGGATGATCTCTGTCCTCGTCGGGGCTTCGGTCTTCTGCCGGTCAGTTTCGGCAGTTCTTCTGGTCTGTGCTGCTTGCTTCGGGATCTCCTACTTTGCCGGGTTTTTCCCGGCCGTGAACGATTATGTTCCAACCCTTCTTCTTGGACAAATGGATCTTCTGACCGGAACTACTGATTGCAGTCACTTCCTGCCAGCCATTATAATTACGGTACTGCTCACGGTTTTCAACGTCGCTGCTGCCGTCCTGTGCTTTCGGAAAACGTCGATCTGATTTTGCTTGAAACTGGTTAGTAGTACATGAGCCTATCAAAACAAAAACGCCCCCTGTCATCCGACAATATCATACATTGCCGGCGCAGGGGGCTATCGTTCTCTATTCTCTTTTCTTCTTAGCGTCGTTCCTTCGTATCCCAATTCAGCTCCAAGCTTTCTGAGTGCTTCCTCAGTCGTCAGGAAGTGAACACCCAGGTGCTTTGCCTTTTCGGTCTCCATTCTTAAGTTTCTCGGACATTCCCTGAATGCCTCTTCGTTCCTTTCCAGCATCGAGTTCGGGATTCCTGCGCTCTCCAGGAAGTTGCTTACCACCTCATAGGTGCTCTTGTCATTTTCACTACCGAAATTGTAAATGCCGGCAGGAGCATCAAACATCTGTTCCAGATTTGCTACGACTTCCCACACATCCGTGATACTGCGGTAATCCCAAACCGGGTATTTTACATGCTGTCCTGACCGTACAGCATGTAAAATCGCGGGAATCAGATTCCCATGTTCCTTTCCTTCCCGGAAGTCAGCAGCGAACATCCAGCTTAACCGAAGTGCCACCGTATCCGGATGTACCTGAATGGCCTCCTCTTCCGCACGGACTTTCTGTCTTCCGTAAACATTGAGCGGGGAAAGCGCCTCTTCCTCCCGGTGCGGCTCTTTCACCTCCGTTTCCCGTGTAGACCTGATCTGAGCTGCAAAAAAGGAATCTTGCACCAATCTTCTGACAGATAACCGCCAGATTCCGGACTCCGTCCACATTCACCAGCTCTGAGTGCTCCGGGTTCTGCTCACAGGCTCCCACATCTGAGATAGCAGCCGTATGAATCCGGATATCCGGGCAGTCCCTCTTCAGCATTGTTTCCGTCTCCTCAGGATCAGTGAAATCCATGTCCGTATGGTGATATCCCTTTATCTCATATTTCCTTGCGTAGAACCGGAGAATCCTGCTGCCCAGAAATCCATCTGCTCCTGTCACGCCGATCTTCAATTTTGATTCCCTCTTTCTATTTTTCATGATTCTAGTGGCTTGGCTTATACAGGTGTCTCGGAATTCCGTCCACCATAACCGGAGAAACGTCTCCCTGGATCAGCGGTTTTATATAGGCAATAAACTCATCTGTCACATAGGTTCCTTCTGCATTGACCCATTCTCTTGGAACAAGCTTTTCGTCGTTTGCAATCTTATGTACATCCTTCACTTCCGTGCTGCACTGATATGGATCGTCGGAAATTCTCTTGAGTACGACCATCTTTCCGTTATCTCCCTCGTCGGCTGCCTTCACAGCCGCTCCTCCTACCTGGGACGCCTCCAGAATATCGACTCTGGACGCACAGTGGGATGCCGATCTCTGCAAGGTACTCAGCTCAATGGCACGGGTCTTGCATCCGATCTCATTGGCCACATAGTGTGCAAGGTACGCTGCTGTTCCGGTCAACTGTTTATGTCCAAAAGCATCTACGAAGTCCACGTTTGCACCCAGCTCACACACATACCGTCCGTCTTCCAGATGAATTCCCTCGGAAACTGCTACCACTACAGACGGTTTCTTCGCCAGAAGCTCCCGGATCCGCTCCATGAAATTGTCCAGATCAAAAAGTCAGCTCCGGAAGATAAATCAGGTCCGGTCCCGCACAGTCTTCTCCCTTTGCAAGGGCAGCCGCTCCGGTAAGCCATCCTGCGTTTCTTCCCATAATCTCCACGATGGTCACCAGTCCTTTGCTGTACTCAAGGCAAAAGCTGTCGCGGATAATCTCTTTTACAGATGTTCCAATATATTTCGCCGCACTTCCGTATCCCGGTGTATGGTCTGTCAGTGCCAGATCATTATCAATGGTCTTCGGGCATCCGATAAAACGGGTCGGATATCCCATCACAATCGCATAGTCGGACAGTTTTTTGATCGTGTCCATGGAATCATTGCCTCCGATATAGATGAACGCCTCAATATCCAGCTTATCCAGAATCTCAAAAATCTTCTCATACACTTCCGGTTCTCATGGATCTCCGGCAGTTTATAACGGCAAGACCCCAAGTATGCCGCCGGAGTCCTCTTTAAAAGCTCCGCATCCAGATCGTTTGTAATGTGCTCTGACAGATCAATATATTTCTCCTCCATCAGTCCCTGAATCCCGTGAAGCATTCCGTACACTTTCTTTGCTCCTCTGTCCTTTGCCGTACGATAGACACCGGCCAGACTGGAATTGATCGCCGCTGTCGGTCCTCCGGACTGTCCTACAATTACATTTCCTTTCATATCCCTACCTCCGTATTCGTCTTAATCCAATACGTCTATTTTAGTATATTTGTACATAATTGTCTATCATTTTTCACTTTTTTCGTCAATTTTATTGTAACAGTTCGGCTATGCACTCTATTCTTCTTTTGCCCAGTCAAATGCATAGCGCACTGCTTTCTTCCAGCCTTTCATCTTCTCCTGACGCTTCTCCTCAGGAAGCGCCGGGGTGAATTCCCGGTCAATCTTCCAGTTTGCCCGGATTTCTTCGGTGTCCTTCCAGACGCCCGCCGCAAGTCCTGCCAAATAAGCCGCACCCATGGCCGTCGTCTCCCACATGCCGGACGCCGCACCGGAGCGGCATCAAAATCAGCCTGCACCTGCATCAGAAAATCATTGGCACTTGCCCCGCCGTCCACTTTGAGCGAAGTCAGTGTGATACCGGAGTCCGCCTCCATGGCACGGATGACATCGTGAACCTGATAGGCCAAAGACTCCAGTGTCGCCCGGATGATGTGACACTTATTGACGCCCGTGTGATGCCGACGATGGCGCCTCGTGCATACTGATCCCAGTACGGAGCGCCAAGACCGGTAAAGGCAGGAACCACATAACAGCCGTTTGTATCCGGCACTTTCTGCGCCATATATTCAGAGTCCGCCGCCGAATCAATCAGCCGCATCTCATCCCGAAGCCACTGGATCGCAGCCCCCGCCACGAAAATCGATCCTTCCAAGGCGTACTGCACCTTACCGTCCATTCCCCAGGCAATGGTCGTAACAAGTCCGTTTTTCGAAAATACCGGGGTCTCCCCCGTATTCATCAACAGAAAACAGCCTGTCCTGTACGTGTTCTTTGCTTCTCCCGGAGAAAAGCAGGTCTGACCAAAAGCGCCGCCTGCTGATCCCCTGCCGCTCCTCCAATCGGAATTTCCCCGCCAAAATATGCCGGGGACGTCGTTCCGTAAATACAGCTCGACGGCCGGACTTCCGGAAGCATACATTTCGGGATGTCTAAGACTTCCAAAATCTCATCATCCCACTGAAGTGTATTGATATTGAACATCATCGTTCTGGAGGCATTGAGTAATCCGTCGCGTGGACTTTTCCCTTTGTCAATTTCCAGATCAGCCACGTCTCCACCGTACCAAAAAGCAGTTCCCTCTCTTAGCCCGTTCTTTTGCTCCTTCTACATGTTCCAGAATCCAACGCACTTTCGTACCCGCAAAGTAGGCGTCAATGGTCAGTCCGGTTTTCATCCTGAACCACTCTTCCAGCCCCCGCTCTTTTAAACTGTCGCAGTATTTGGCTGTCCTTCTGCACTGCCATACGATCGCATGACACACCGGAACTCCGGTCTCCTTGTCCCATACGATGGCTGTCTCTCTCTGATTGGTGATGCCAATGGCAGCAATATCATCCGCCGCCGCCCCGATCTTACTCATGGCCTCTACTGCCACACCAAGCTGAGTCGACCAGATCTCGTCCGCATCGTGTTCTACCCATCCCGGCTTCGGAAAATACTGGGTAAATTCTTTCTGTGCAAGACTGACAATCTTTCCCGCACGGTCAAACAGAATACAACGGTTACTCGTCGTCCCCGCATCCAGCGCCATAATATATTGTTTCACTCTCTTTTACCTCCTGTTTTCTTGTTTTATCATCCAGATTCCGGCAACAAGAATCACCGGAAATACGATTGCTGAAAAAGTCCTGCTTTCAGTCCCCTTCCAGAAAGTTCTGAGATCATTCCTACAAGACCAGGTCCCGCAGAGCATCCCAGGTCCCCTGCCAATGCAAGGAAAGCAAACATAATGGTACCGCCCCTTCTTAATACTTTTGCCGCGGTACTAAAACTTCCAGGCCACATAATTCCGACCGAAAGCCCGCACAGGGCACAGCCTGCCAGTCCCAGTACAGGGCTTTTTGACAGGCCTGCCAGCAGGTAGGCCGCCACACAGAGCAGGCCGCTTATCATCATAAAATTATGGAGCCGGATCTTCTCTGAAAACGCCCCATACCAGGCTCTTGCCGCACCCATACAGGCCGCGAACATACACGGCCCCGCCAGATCCCCTACTGTCTTGCTGACAGAAAGTCCCATTTCCGCAAAGGCGCTTGCCCACTGGCTCATGCCCTGCTCCGCTGCTCCCGCACAGACCATCACGATAAATAAAATCCAAAATACCCTTTCCCGAAAGATCTCACGAAGCCCCATGCTCTTTCCCTCCTCCACGAGGGAACGGATCGGCACATGAAAAAGAGGCAGGTATTAAAAAGGGAATAACTGCCCAGATACAGGCCAAAATCCACCAGGATCCGGTCCCGAATACTGCAAAATACAGGGTACTGATCAGTACCACTCCCACATGTCCCCAGCAGTAAAAAAGAGTGCAGCGAGCTCATCACCGCCTCCTTGTTCTTTGTCGGGCACGCCTCCACAATCGGACTTAACATGACTTCTATCAGCCCTCCTCCGATGGCATAGCAGACAATTCCGATCAGAAGCCCGATATATGGAACTGGAAACAGCCACGGCAAAAAGGCAAGCAGTAAAAGTCCTGTCCCACTGCATAGATGGGCTGTAATCATCGTTTTTCTCTCTCCGACCTTCTCCACCAGTCCGGCCGCCAGAAGATCCACCAGAAGCTGGACCCCAAAATTGACGGAGATTAACAATCCAATCTTATCCAGCGCAATCCCGAACTGCTTTTGAAAGGTCACAAACAGCAGGGGGACAAAATTATTGACAATGGCCTGGGTAATATATCCGATGTAACATGCGACAATCGTCGCATTGTCATTGTCTTTGATTCGTTTCATTCTTCTGCCTCGTTCTTCTTGATTTCTTTTATTTTATCTTGATTTGCCTTCATCGTCAATGAACAAACGAGAGACGTAAAACCATTCGTACATACGCGATGCACGGTTGGTTTTCGTCTCTCGTTTTTATTTGTCCTCAAATCTCATTATATATCAGGGTTAGAATCATCTGTGCCGTCTCTGTCATATTCCTCCCCGTGTCCATGCTGCTCTTCTGGATATAGCGGAAAGCTTCTTCCTCCGTCATATGGTTGCGCTCCATGAGGACAGACTTGGCATTTCGGATATAGTTCTCCTCTTTCTCCGTGCGCCTTGGCTTTTTGCCCTTGCGTTTCACCACCTGACGGTCCAGATTCTGAAGCATCATATTGACTGTATCGACAAACTCCAGAACTCTCACCGGCATCGTCACTGCAATCAGTCCCGGCTGTCTTCTGTAACTGACATTCTGTGTTGTATCCAAAAGCAGCAGATCAAAATAACGCGGCAGGCAGTCCAGCAAATCCGTATAATCCATATCAGAAAGCTTTGTTCCACTGATGATAATTCCGTGGGATAAACGCCCGGTTTCCTGGAGTGCCGCAGCCGCCGTAGGCACAACCACCACATCCCGGAAGCCATGGTGCAGAAGTATTTCTTTGATTTTTCCCGCGGTATCCTTCCGTGGAAGTGCGATGATAATACTTCCCATATATCCTCCCCCTGCCATCTGTTAAAATCTGTGCAGATACTCCTTAAGTTCCCAGTCTGTGACTTCCCGCGTATAGAGCTCCCATTCCTTTCTTTTTTTCCTTTAAATAGGTTTCCACATATCGTTCTCCACACACCTGTTTTAAAAACGCATCTTGTTCCAGTGCATCCAGAGATTCCTTTAATGTCCCCGGAAGCTTTCCGGCTTTTTCATCCGCTTTTAACGGAACCATCCTTTCACGAATCCCGTTTAAACCGGCGGACACCACCAGTGCAATGAGCAGATACGGATTCGCCGCACCGTCCGGCAGAGTCCATTCCATATGAATCTCACCCTCTCTTCCCGTCACCACACGGATCGGAGCCCGGTAGTCATTGAGCGACCAGAATAGCTCTGTAGGCGCGTGAAATCCCGGTTTCAGCCGCTTATACGAATTGATAATCGGATTGGAAAACGCCGCCATTCCATTCATATGAGTCAAAAGCCCCGCAATAAAGGAGTATGCCTCCCGACTTAGTCCATTTTCCATTTCCTGATCCGCAAAGAGACTCCTCCCATTCCGGAATCCGGAAATATTTAGCGACAGGGCCGAGCCCGGAAGATCTGTCCGTGGCTTGGGCATGAAAGTTGCGTGCAGGCCGTGTCTCTGGGCTATGGTACGTACTGTGGAACGAAAGGTTATAATCTGATCCGCCACCTTGACGCCCCGGGCCTGTTTAAAGTCTACCTCATGCTGGGCCGGAGCGTCCTCGTGATGGGAGGATTCGATTTCAAATCCCATCTCCTCCAATGTCAGAATCATATCTCTTCTCGCGTTTTCTCCCTGGTCAAGGGGCGCCACATCGAGGTACCCGGCTTTCTCCCTTGTCCTCGTTGTCGGATTGCCCTCTTCGTCCGTCTCAAACAGGAAAAATTCGCACTCCGGATCCAGATCAAAGCTGTATCCCTCCTGCCCTGCCTCATCCATCACTTTTTCAGGATATATCTGGAACTTTCCGGAATCTCTCGTCCCTCCTGATCCATCAGATCACAGAGAAACCGCGCCACCTTACCCTGCTGCGGTCTCCACGGCAGTACCGTGAACGTATCGAGGTCCGGTTTTAAGCAGACCTTGTCATATCCCATGTCTTTCATCCCTGCAATACTGTAGCCGTCTACCATACACTTTCCAGTCAGCGCCTTTTCCATCTGTCCGGCAGTCACGGCGATATTGCGGATCGTCCCGAAGATATCTACAAATTGCATACGGATAAATTTTACATCTTCCTCTTCCATGATCTGTAGAATTTCCCATGTCTCATATTTTGCCATCTTGATTTCCTCCATCTTTCGATTGCGTCGATTCCCTGATGTACTTATTATATTCCGCATCCGGAAGAAAGGGCAAGAACTATGTCCGATCTTTTCCTCTGTTCTCTTGTACTGTCCCATCCTTCTGATTCTATTCAGGAAAGATTCGTGTAGCCCATGAGAGAACGGTCGATCTCCCTTGCCGCTTCCCGGCCTTCCCGGATTGCCCAGACCACAAGGGATTGCCCCGTCTCATATCACCTGCCACAAATACACGAGGAACACTGGCCGCAAAGTCCTGATCCTCTACCGTTCCTCGTCCGGACGTTTTAACCTGGAAAGCATCTATGACGTAATCTTCCGCTCCGGTAAATCCTGCCGCAATCAGCACCAGATCTGCCGGAATCGTTTCCTCGCTTCCTTTCACCGGCTGCATCTCCATCCGCCCGGTTTTCTCGTTTTTCTTCTGTTCTAACCGGATCGTCCGAATAGCACGCACATTCCCTTCCTTATTTTTCAGAAATTCCTTTACTGTCGTCTGGTAGCATCTTGGATCTTTTCCCGTCAGAGCGATCCTCTCTTGCTGCCCATAATCGGTCTTTTCCACCCTCGGCCACTCCGGCCACGGATTGTTCCCATCCCGTTCTTTTGGCGGCTTGGGCATCATCTCTAACTGGATCACAGACTTCGCCTGTAAACGCAGGGGAGGTTCCCACACAGTCATTTCCTGTATCTCCGCCGCCAATAATGACGACATGTTTTCCTTTTGCAAGCTCAGATGGGACGGTGGCAAATCCGGAATCCAGAAGCGTCTTTGTCACTTCCGAAAGAAAATCCACCGCAAAGCGGATCCCCCGGCGTCTCTTCCGGAACCTTAATATCCCTTGGTCTGGAGGCGCCACAGGCAAGCAGCACCCGGTCAAAAGTGTCCAGAATCTCCGCTGCCTCTTTGTCCCGGCCCGCATCGATGTTTGTACAAAAAACAACACCTTCCTCCTCCATAAGTGCTTTCCTTCGCTCAATCGAGCTTTTCTCTAACTTCATATTCGGGATGCCGTACATCAGCAGTCCTCCGATCCTGTCCTTCCGTTCAAAGACAGTCACACTGTGTCCTTGGCGGTTCAAAAGCAGCGCCGCCGTAAGTCCGGCAGGTCCGCTTCCGATCACCGCTACACGCTTTCCGGTGCGGTTTTCCGGTGGCTGGGGCTTTATCATCCCTTTTGCAAAGGCCAGTCGATAATCGCACGCTCATTTTCTTTCGTTGTTACCGGATCCATGTTTACGTTGCAGGTACATGCCGCCTCACACAGAGCCGGACAGACCCGGGATGTAAATTCCGGGAAACAGTTGGTCTTTTGCAATCGCTGATAGGCGGCTTCATACTGCCCGTGGTACAAAAAATCATTCCACTCTGGCACCAGGTTATTTAACGGGCATCCGGACGCCATTGTACCAATCATTCCTCCAAACTGACAGAACGGCACTCCGCATCCCATGCATCTTGCCCCCTGCTCTTTTTGTACTTCTGGCGGGAGCGGCTCATGGAATTCATGGAAATCTCCGATCCGCTCCTTGCAGGGGCGTTCACTTCCCGTCCGTCTTTCATATTCTAAAAATCCTGTCGGTTTTCCCATGTTGTTTTTATCCCTCCTGTCTTTTCTGACCTACGCTCTCGTAGAACGCCTCAATCTGCGCCTCCTCGCTGTCAAACCCCATCGCTTCATACTTTCTGCTTAGTGTCAGCATCTTTTTATAATCATTTGGAATGATCTTTTTAAATTTCGACAGATATTTCGTAAACTGCTCCAGAATCTCCTGTCCTTTCCGGGACCCGGTCTCCCGTACATGTTCCTCGATCATGGCTCGCAATTCGTCCGCATCCCCCTTCTGCGTGATTTCCTCCATAGAAATCATCTCCTTGTTGATGTTACGGTAGAGAGAATTCCACTCATCCAACACGTAGGCGATTCCGCCGCTCATGCCGGCCGCAAAGTTCTTCCCGGTCTTACCGATGACAGCGATCCTGCCGCCTGTCATATACTCGCATCCGTGGTCTCCCACGCCTTCCACAACCGCTGTAGCTCCCGAATTCCGCACGCCGAAACGCTCTCCTGCCAGTCCGCAGATAAAGGCTTTTCCGTCAGTCGCCCCATAAAGAGCAACATTTCCGATAATCATATTGTCCTCTGCCCGGTAGGTACCTCCCTTGGGCGGCCGGATGACAAGTTTCCCCCCGGAAAGTCCTTTTCCAAAGTAGTCGTTACAGTCTCCATCCAGACGGATCGTCAGTCCTGCCGGGATGAAAGCTCCAAAACTCTGCCCTCCGTTTCCTGTACATGCTATCTGATACGTATCTTCCTGCACCCCTTCCGGATATCGTCTCGTAAGTTCGGATCCAAACATCGTTCCAAACGTCCGGTCCGTATTTTTGACGTGAACCTGTATCTTGCCAGGTTCTCCGGCATCCAGCTTTTCTTGCAGTTCTTTGATGAGAACCGTCTGATCCAGTGTCCCGGAAAGTCCAAACTCATACTCCCCTTTGAGATTGCCTTTCCCCATATACGGCGAATTCAGGATAGCTCCAAGGTCTATCATCCTTCCTCTTTTGCTTTGTGGATTTTCCCGCACTTTCAGAAGATCGGTGCGCCCTACCATCTCATCTATCGTCCTTACACCAAGCTTCGCCATATATTCCCGGAGTTCCCGGGCGATAAACCGCATGAAATGAATCACATATTCTGGTTTTCCTTTGAAACATTTCCGAAGTTCTGGATTTTGTGTTGCCACTCCCATCGGACAGGTGTCCTGATTGCAGACCCGCATCATCACACAGCCAAGGGCTACCAGCGGAGCCGTCGCAAATCCAAATTCCTCTGCTCCCAGGAGAGCTGCGACGGCTACGTCCCGGCCGCTCATCAGCTTGCCGTCGGTCTCTATCCGAACTTTGTTTCTCAGTCCGTTTTTCAGAAGTGTCTGATGCGCCTCGGCAAGGCCCAGCTCCCAGGGCAGTCCTGCACTGTGGATGGAACTTCTCGGAGCCGCCCCAGTGCCTCCGTCATAACCAGAAATCAGGACCACCTGAGCTCCGGCTTTTGCCACACCAGCCGCAATCGTACCTACTCCGGCCTCTGACACCAGCTTCACAGAAATCCGTGCATTTGGATTTGCATTTTTCAGATCGTAAATCAGCTGCGCCAGATCCTCAATAGAATAAATATCGTGATGTGGCGGCGGGGAGATCAGGCTCACGCCTGGAGTAGAATACCGAGTTTTTGCAATCCACGGATAGACCTTCTTGCCCGGCAGGTGTCCGCCCTCACCCGGCTTCGCGCCCTGTGCCATCTTGATTTGAATCTCTTCGGCGCTTGCCAGATAACGGCTGGTGACACCAAAACGTCCGCTTGCCACCTGCTTGATGGCAGAACAGCGATCGTCCTTCGTCCTTTTTGTCAGTAGACGCTCCGGGGACTCACCTCCCTCTCCGCTGTTGGATTTCCCGTGTATCTTATTCATAGCGACCGCCAGCGCTTCGTGGGCTTCCTGAGAAATAGAACCGTAGGACATGGCTCCGGTCTTAAATCGCCTTACAATGGAATCTACACTTTCTACCTCTTCGATGGGAACGCCTTCCTTCGGATATCGGAAGTCCATGAGACTTCTCAAATATCCGGTTTCCTCTTTATCAATCTGTCCTGTATACTCCTGAAACATTGTGTAATCGTCCTGCCAGACGGACTGCTGGAGAAGGTGAATCGTCGCCGGATTGTACCGGTGATGCTCTCCCTGACTGCGAAAACTATGCCGCCCCACACTCTCCAATGTAAGATCCGTCTTTCGTCCCAATGGGTCAAATGCCTGACTGTGACGCAGTTCCACATCCTCCTCTATCTCTTTCATGGTAATCCCGCCCACCCGGCTGAGGGTGTGGGTAAAATACGGATCAATGACCTCTTTGGAGATGCCCACCGCCTCGAAGATCTGGGAACCCTGATACGACTGGATCGTGGAGATACCCATCTTGGATGCAATCTTGACGATTCCGCCTAAGATGGCCTTATCATAATCATGGACCGCCGCATAATAGTCTTTTTTCCAGCAAGCCATCCTCGACCATCTCCCGGATCGTCTCGTGAGCCAGATACGGGTTGACCGCGCTCGCCCCATATCCAAGGAGCGTTGCAAAATGATGGACTTCCCTTGGCTCTGCCGACTCTAGGATGATCGGCATAACCGTACTCTTTTTTTCGTCCGGACAAGGTAGTGATGGACGGCGGAGACCGCCAGCAACGATGGGATTGCTACATGAGTCTCATCTACACCCCGATCCGTAAGAATCAAGATGGACGCCCCGTCCTTATAAACCCGGTCCACCTCGATGAAAAGACGCTCCAGTGCTATCTTCAGAGACATATGTTTCATACAGGTGATCATTACCTCCGCCGGGTACAGCCCCGGCTGTCTCACGCCCTTGATTTTCAGAAGATCCGTATCTGACAGAATCGGATTGTTGACCTTCAGTACCTGGCAATTTTCTGGCTGTTCTTTTAGAATGTTGCCTTCTTTTCCGATGTACACACTGGTGTTGGTGACAATCTTCTCCCGCACTGCGTCAATCGGAGGGTTCGTCACCTGGGCAAACCGTTGCTTAAAATAGGAGAATAGCAATGGCTGCTTGTTGGAAAGCGCCGCAAGCGGGGTATCCACACCCATGGACGTAATCCCTTCCGTACCGTTTAATGCCATCGTACGGATGGAATCGTGGTACTCCTCGTAGGAATATCCAAATGCTTTCCTAAGCCTTGCGCACTCTTCCTTCGTATACTGCTCCACCTTTTGTTCGGGATCTTGAGATCTTTTAATTCCATCATATGTTGATCCAGCCATTCCCCGTAAGGCTGTCTGGACGCATAAGTCTCTTTGATTTCATCATCTGTCAGAATTTTTTGTCTCACAGTATCCGCCACCAGCATCTTTCCCGGATGAATCCTTCCTTTTCCAGGATCTGTTCTTCCCGGATTCCCTGAAGTACTCCCACTTCGGATGACAGATAGAGATAGCCGTCCCGGGTGATGTAGTACCTGGACGGACGCAGACCGTTCCGGTCCAGCACTGCCCCCAGGATATCACCGTCACTGAAAAGGACGGACGCCGGACCGTCCCAAGGTTCCATCATGGTTGCATAGTACTGATAGAAATCTCGTTTTTTCTGGCTCAGGGTATCATGATTCTCCCATGGTTCCGGAATCACACACGTCACTGCAAGAGGCAGATCCATTCCATTCATCACAAGAAATTCCAAAGTATTATCCAGCATGGCAGAATCTGAACCGCTCTGATCCACCACTGGGAATATCTTGTCAAGACTCCCTGAAAAAATACGGAGAAACCATTCTCTCTTCTCTTGCGAGCATCTTATCCGCATTTCCCTGGATCGTATTGATCTCCCCGTTGTGAACGATGAAACGGTTCGGATGCGCCCGGTTCCAGCTTGGCTCTGTGTTTGTACTAAATCTTGAATGTACCATGGCGATCGCGGTCTGATAATCCGGATCCTGAAGATCCTCAAAAATGTACGTAGTTGTCCGACTAGAAACATGCCTTTATAGACAATCGTTCTGCCGGATAGAGAAACAATGTACGTCTCTGTACTGCTCTGCTCAAATTCCCGGCGGATGGCATAGAGTCTCCGGTCAAATTCCAGCCCTTTTGCAGTATCCGAGGGCTTTTCAATAAATCCCTGCATAATATACGGCATACAGTCTCTGGCTTTCTTGCCGAGTACGTCCTCGTGCACCGGTACTTTCCTCCACCCAAGAAAGCGGAGCCCCTCTTTTGCCACGATCGTCTCAAACATCTTCCGTGACTGGTTTCTCGTAAGTTCGTCTGCCGGAAAGAAAAACATCCCGATTCCGTATTCCCGGTCGTCTCCAATGAGAATCTGCTCTTTTAGGCACACCTTTTTGAAAAAAACGATGGGAAATCTGTAGTAAAATCCCGACTCCGTCCCCGGTCTTTCCCTCGGCGTCCTTTCCTGCACGGTGCTCCAGATTCTCCACGATCTCAAGCGCCTGACTCACAACCTGATGTGTTTTTTTCCTTTGATATTTACGACTGCGCCGATTCCACAGTTGTCATGCTCCAGCATCGGACAGTAAAGTCCCTGATTTCCTTTCATCGCTCTCTTCCTTTCGTTTTCATTCTAATTCCGGTGCTCAGACGCCGCTTTTACAAACCCAAAAGAGGGTGCGGCCGGTTCGGCCTCGACTTAAATTCCGGATGTGCCTGAGTACCAATATAAAACGGATGATCCGTAATCTCTATCATTTCCACGATCCTCTGATCCGGGGACAGCCCCGCCAGGTGCATCCCTGCTTCTTCCAGGACGCTCCGGTAATCGTTATTGACCTCATAGCGGTGTCTGTGTCTCTCGGAGATCTCCCTCTTTCCATAAAGGGCAAAGCACCGGGAATCTTCATCCAGTACACACGGATATGCCCCAAGCCTCAGAGTGCCCCCTGATATTTTCCACATCTTTTGATCCGGCATCAAAGCGATAACCGGATGCATGGTCTCCGGCTGAAACTCGATACTGCCCGCATCGTGATATCCCACGACAAACCGGGCGAAGGCCGCGATAGCCATCTGCATTCCCAAGCAGATTCCAAGATATGGGATTTTCTCCCGTCTTGCATACTCTGCCGCCAGAATCATGCCTTCTGTGCCCCGTCTCCCAAACCCTCCCGGCACGAGAATTCCATCCACGCCACAAAATGTCTCCTCCACATTTTCTTCCGTAATCGTCTCCGAATCCGTCCAGCGGAAACGGATATCCGTATGGCAACTGATACCTCCATGCTTCAATGCTTCCACTACACTTAAGTATGCATCGTGAAGCTGGGTATATTTCCCGACGATGGCGATCTCGGCTTCCTGTTTCGGATTCTTAAGTGCCTCCGTCATCTCAATCCAGTCACTGAGATCCGGTTCCCTTTGTTCCAGATGCAGACAGTTTAAAACTGCCTGTGCCAGGTTCTCCTGCTCCATAGCAAGGGGCGCCTCATAAAGATACTCTACATCCAGATTCTGCAGGACATGTTCTGACGGCACATTACAGAAAAGTGCGATCTTATCTTTCATCTCCAGAGGTACCGGGTATTCAGACCGGCATACGAGGATGTCAGGCCAAAGTCCCAGGCGTTGCAATTCCTTGACACTTGCCTGTGTTGGTTTCGTCTTCATCTCGCCAGATGCTTTCAGATAAGGAATCAGCGTTACATGGATGAGGATGGCATGCTCCTTCCCTACATCATGCTGAAACTGCCGAATGGCTTCCAGAAACGGCTGGCTCTCGATGTCACCTACCGTGCCGCCCACCTCGATAATCGCGATCCCTCCTCTCCTGGATTTTTCGCCCGGTAGAACCTCTCCTTAATCTCATTCGTAATATGCGGTATTACCTGAACCGTGCCCCCGCCGTAGTCTCCGTGTCGCTCCTTATTTAACACCGACCAGTAAATCTTTCCGGAGGTGACATTGGAGTTCTTGTCCAGGCTTTCATCAATGAACCGTTCGTAGTGTCCCAGATCCAAATCTGTCTCCGTACCATCATCGGTCACAAATACCTCGCCGTGCTGGATCGGGTTCATGGTGCCTGGGTCAATATTAATGTACGGGTCAAATTTCTGCATCGTGACCTGATAGCCCCTCGCCTTGAGAAGTCTCCCCAGAGACGCCGCCGTAATCCCTTTCCCAAGACCGGATACTACTCCTCCTGTTACAAAAACATAGTTTACCATTGCTTGTCTTTCCTCCTTTTTGCTGCTCTAAAACTCCCAAAACATAAAAAAAGGGGCAAAAGTGTCTGGAAATCGCTTTTTCCGCGTTTCCTGACCGACACCTTTGCCGCCTTTTCGTTTCCTTCATTTTTATTATTCCAATACTATACTCTGTTTTTTACTTTTTGTAAATCCCTTTTTATTTTTTATCAGATCCGACTTTCCTTCCCTTCCGAAACCGGGTATTGATTGTCAAAACATGCCTTACAGATTCCAAGGTCTCCCACAACGGTCTGAAGATCCTCGATCTTCATATAGCCAAGGGAATCCGCGCCGATGAGTGTGCGGATCTCCTCAGTCGTGTGCTCTGAGGCAATGAGCTGATCATTGGATGGAACATATGAGCCGTAATAACACGGATACAGAAACGGCGGGGCGCTGATCCGCACATGGACTTCCTTGGCTCCTGCTGCCTTGAGCATCCGGATTAAGTTTGCCATAGTCGTCCCCCGAACGATAGAATCATCGACCAAAACGATGCGTTTTCCCCTCACCACCGGCTCCAGTACATTAAGCTTAATCCGAACGCTGGATCTTCGCTCTTTCTGAGTCGGCTTGATAAACGTTCTGCCGACATAACTGTTTTTATAAAAGGCAAGCTCAAAGGGAAGTCCTGTTTCCATAGCAAAACCTCTGGCCGCAGTAATCCCGGACTCCGGCACTCCCTGTTACCAAATCGGCATCCGCCGGCCAAGCTTTCGCAAGAGCACGCCCCAGCCGTATTCTGGCGTCATAGATCCCGATGCCGTCCATGGTACTGTCCAGCCTCGCAAAATAAATGTATTCAAAGATACAATGGGCTCGTTTCTCCTGCTGCAGCTCTTTGTTGGAGATAATGCCGTCTTTTGTAATAGCAATCATCTCTCCCGGCTCAATATCCCGGATAAATTCTGCTCCTACCGCATCCAGGGCACAGCTTTCTGACGCTACGACGTAGGCATGCCCTCTCTTTCCAATGCAGAGCGGTTTCAATCCGAAGGGATCCCGAAGAGCGACAAGCTTTCTAGGACTCATCACCACCAGCGCATACCCGCCCCGGATCTTTCTGGACGTACAAAGAATCGCCTCCTCCACGTTTCTTGTATGCACTCGCTCCTTGGCAATGCAGTACGCAATCATTTCAGAATCCGTGGTCGTGTGGAAGATGGCACCTCCATAGACCAGCTCCTCTTTCAATTCAGGTGCATTGATCAGATTTCCATTGTGTGCAAGAGCCAGGGTGCCTTTGATATAGTTGAGAACAAGGGGCTGTGCATTTTCCCTGGTAGATCCCCCCGTAGTTGAGTAGCGAACATGCCCGATCCCCAGATTTCCATGGAGGGACGCAAGCATATCTGCCTTGAATACTTCACTGACCAGCCCCTGGTCCTTATGGTAGGCGATATTTCCCCGCTCCCCCTGGTGTCTGAGACAACAATGCCGCAGGACTCCTGTCCCCTATGCTGGAGGGCACAGAGTCCATAATAGATCGAGGAGGCTACATCTTTTCCGTCTATATCGTAGATACCAAATACACCACACTCTTCTCCGACTCCCGTTTCCCTTCTCTGATTCCACTCTGTCTTTGTCTTCATCTTTTTCCTCCATCCCTTTTCTCGCCATCTTCTGGCTCTTATTTTCAGAAAACAGGTTCGATTCCCGTTCATACTAAGATATTTTAACCATCTTTTTGATTTTGCAAGGGTCATATTAGAAGAGATGTTTTTCAATGATTCCTATCTGTGAATCATCAGACATTTCTATTTTCCAAAAAAGGATTGACAGCGCCACTAGTTTATGTTTATACTACCTGCATAAAGCAATGGCGCTTTGGATTTGGTCCAAAGTGCCTTTTTGATTTCAGGATAGGAAAGGAGCTGTCTCTCTATGATGAAAGAACTGACAAACACAATACCGGAACTTTATGGAAGCCTGGTATTCAATGACAAAGTGATGCGTGAACGTCTCCCAAAGGATACATACAAAGCGCTCCGCAAGACCATTCAAAGCGGAACCCATCTGGAACTGGATGTAGCCAATACTGTCGCGGCCGCCATGAAAGAATGGGCCGTCGAGCATGGTGCCACCCACTTTACGCACTGGTTTCAGCCGATGACCGGATTCACGGCAGAAAAGCATGACAGCTTTATTTCCCCGTCAGGAGACGGCCAGATCATTATGGAATTCTCCGGAAAGGAGCTCATCAAGGGAGAGCCAGACGCTTCCAGTTTCCCATCCGGAGGACTGCGGGCGACCTTTGAGGCTCGCGGCTACACCGCCTGGGACCCAACATCTCCGGCGTTCATCAAAGATGGCTCTTTGTATATACCAACAGCATTCTGCTCCTATAGTGGAGAGGCGCTGGATAAAAAGACGCCTCTGCTTCGTTCGATGGAAGCGCTCAATGCTGAGGCGCTGAAAGTCCTTCACCTTCTTGGTAATAAGAGCGTCAAAAAAATCGATACGACTATCGGATCCGAGCAGGAGTATTTTCTTGTGGATAAAAATCTCTATAAGCAGAGAAAAGACCTGCTCTTCTGTGGCCGCACCCTTCTTGGCGCCCCGGCCCCGAAAGGTCAGGAGATGGAGGATCACTATTTTGGCGTACTGAAACCAAAGGTAGCCTCGTATATGCACGATCTCGATGAAGAGCTTTGGAAACTGGGCGTTCCGGTCAAGACCAAGCACAATGAAGTGGCTCCGGCACAGCACGAATTGGCCCCGGTCTTTGACACTGCCAACGTGGCTGTGGACCACAACCAGCTCACCATGGAGATGATGAAGAAGATCGCGGATTCCCATCATCTCGCCTGCCTTCTCCATGAAAAGCCATTTGAAGGCGTCAACGGAAGCGGCAAGCACAACAACTGGTCTCTCGTCACGGATACGGGGAAAACCTGTTGGATCCAGGTAAAACCCCAGCCGAAAACACGCAGTTTCTTATCTTTTACTGGCTGTCATCGCAGCCGTGGACGATTATGCAGATCTCATGCGCGTCTCGGTGGCAAGCGCCGGAAACGATCACCGTCTCGGAGCCAACGAGGCGCCTCCTGCCATCGTCTCTATCTTTCTTGGTGATGAACTGACCGCCGTTTTGAAATCCATCGAAGACGGAAGCGATTTTCTCAAACAGAAGCAGACACTTATGGAGATCGGCGCTCACGTCCTCCCGCACTTCGCCAAAGATACGACAGACCGGAACCGGACGTCGCCGTTTGCTTTTACCGGAAATAAGTTTGAATTTCGGATGCCTGGAAGCGCTCTCTCTGTGGCAGGACCAAATGTGGTACTCAACACCGCGGTGGCCGAGTCCCTTTCCCAGATATATCATGCTTTAAAAGACGTCTCGGAATCGGAAAGATCTACCGCCATTGAGGACCTCTTAAAAGAGCTCATCCGCAAACATAAACGGATTCTCTTTAACGGAAACGGCTACACCGACGCTTGGGTTGCGGAAGCCGAAAAGCGGGGCTTATGGAACCTGAAATCTCTTCCGGATGCTCTGCCACAGTTTATCGCCGAAAAAATATCGATCTCTTCACCAGGCATCAGATCTTTACCAAGGAAGAGATCCACTCCCGGTATGAAATCATTCTGGAGAACTACTCTAAGACAATTCATATCGAATCACTGACCATGCAGGATATGGTGAAAAAGGACTTTACCCCGGCGCTCTTCTCCTATGTATCCGAAGTGGCAAAGGAGGCACTGGACAAGAAAAAGCTTCTGCCGTCTCTTCCGGCATCTTATGAGGAACAAATCATAAAGACGCTGACCAAAGCATCTGAGCAGATCGCCACAGCGCTTTCAAACCTGTCCGCCGACACACTGCAAGCGGAAAAGATGGAAGAGCCACTTGCTGCCGCCCGCTACTACCACGACATCATTCTCTCCGACATGGACGCCCTTCGTGCCGCCGTGGATCAGGCTGAGGCCATCATTCCGGGATGCTATCTTCCATATCCAACCTATGACGAATTGCTCTTCTCATTACGATAACTGCTTATGAACCATCTCTTTTCCCTGAGACATAGGATCCCACCTGGATGTTTCCGGTGGGATCCTATGTCTTCGTATATTCTACTTTGTATATTCTATTAGCAATTCTAAATTCTCTTTGCGATCTCCCGATTGATCCGGTTGCGAAGCGCAAGCAGGTAGTAATCCGATTTCGGGAACCGTTTAAAGGTGAGCGGTTCCGCCAGATCTTCCTCGATACATTCCATCACAAACTCTCTGCCTGCCAGAGTTTCCAGAAGCTCACACGCCCGCAGATCCTGAAGCGCTTCTGCATGAACCATCATACGGATGGACTCTTCCGGATGCCGGTCTTTGCCAGGATAAACAAGGAAAGCATCCCCGGACGGAAACGCGCCGCCGGCATCTGTCACCTCGTACGGATTGAGCTTCTCCAGGAAAACTGACTGTTGTAGAAATTATATCCCCAGTGCAGAATACCGATAATCTGATACTTATAAAGCTGCAATCCATAAATTCGGTTTCTGAGGGACGGCATGGACATGAAGCGGTTGCTCACCTCGTAAAACTGTCCCACGCAATAGTAGGTCCACATGTGTGTCAAGCCATGTTCCAGGAATTCTTCAATCTCATTATTCCCAGGAATCGGCTTGTCCACCAGACCGTGCTTGTAGAATTCGTAACTGGAAAGAGCGTCGAAGGTATGGAACCCGTCTAACAATCCCTCGATCGATTCCTTGGCCGCCCGATAACTCTCCAGATGTTCTTCTCTTGGCTCGTCGGAAAGGTGAAAGTATGTTACCTTGTCAATTCCCCACTCTCTTAGCTTTTCAGTCAACTGTGGCAGAAGGCTGTGCAGGAATTTCGTGTACTCGCCCACTGCCGGGGTGTGCCATCCAAAGATCTGCTCCTCTTTTCCATCCACCACCGCCATGACCTTCGGCGCGTATTTTGCTCCCCATTGGGAGAAGAGATGGCAGATCTCAAAATATTCGATCCCGCAGGACTGGCAGAGATCGATCCACTTCTTCACCCGGTCAAAACCGAAACTGCAATTTCCGTTTTCTACCCGCACGTCCAGAAGCTGGGTCGTCGTCCGCTCTATGCCTACCGCCGTGTCAAGAGCCGGAGTAAAGAGCGGCGTCAAGATCATATTGCATCCCCGTTTGACATATTCTTTCAGATAATTGGTAATGATCTCCCAGTGCTCCTCTGAGAACACCGGAACATGGTAGTAGTCTGCCAGACAGTCCAGATAGAACCACTCCGTATGCATCATCTTCTGCTTTGGAAGCACCGCATCATAGATCGTTACTTCCGTAGCTGCCCGGGCCAGTGTTTCCCCATCTTTTTCCAGGATCACTGTAACCGGATACAGGCCGGCTTTCACATCTTCCGTAACCTCAATATCAATCCAAATGCTTCTCCATTTCTGAGGGAAAATATCCACTTCCCCATCTACGAGCTCACGCAGCAGATCCGGATACAGCCCGGATTCGGTCTTCAGATAATTGTCGTCCACAATCGGTCCGCACACTCTGCCTGCAGGCACGTTTTCTACCTTCCGGACATGAATCCGATCACTAATCGGTGACTCGATCCTCACCTTCACCCGGTTCTTCATAAAAGAAGTGCAGGTACAGGCTGCCTGAAATGACACGGTCTCTCCTTTCAGCGCCGTCAGCTTCATACACTCCGGCCGGTACACCGGTCTTTCATCCAGAAAAACCTTCTCAAGCGCACTCACAAGTCTCATCTCATACACAGTTTCTTGCTTTATCATGATATTCCCTCCATAGTTTTCTTTTATTTGATTCCACTCATCGTCATTCCCTTGATAAACTGTTTTTGGAAGAGAATGAAAATCAAAATCATCGGCATCATCATCATGGCCGCTGCCGCCATCGTAGCCGACAGATCGGACGTCCTGTCACTGTTAAAGTAAATCAGTCCCAAAGGCAGCGTCATCTTATCAATACTGTTTAACATCAGAAGCGGATTTAAGTAATCATTCCAGCTTGCCATCGCCGTAAAAATACCAATGGAGCCGATAGCCGGCCGGATGTTTGGTAAAATCACCTTCCAGTAGATCTGAAACGGACCCGCTCCGTCGATCTTGGCCGCCTCACACAGGCTGTCCGGAATATCCGCGATAAATTGCTTTGCCAGGTAGACAGAGAACGCGCTTACCAGAGCCGGCACAATCAGCGCCCCCTCGTATCGAAAAGATGGAGCTTCTGGATCATCAGATATCTTGGAATCATCGTCACCTGCGGCGGCACCATCATGGTCGCCAAAAGCAGCACAAAGAGCGTTCGTTTGAAACGGAACTCATATTTCGCAAACACATATCCCATCAGCGTGCTGGTGACAATCACCGCCAGGGTAATGATAACTGTAATCAGGATACTGTTGATGAACCAGTTAGCGATCGGAGCTTTCTCAAAAGCCGTCCGGTATCCTTCAAGTGTCCACTCAGTCGGGAAGAATTTCGCCCTGTTTGTCCGGATATCCACATTCGTCTTAAAGGACGTCATCAGCATCCAGACAAGCGGGTACAGTATGACAACAGACAGGCTTCCAAGAAAAATGATGATAAGATAATGATATGGCTTATACGTTCTTCTCTTTTTCATTATTCATAACTCCAATCTGCCCGCATCATTTTATTCTGGATCATTGCCACCGCAAAGACGATGACAAAGAGCGCTGCCGCCACTGCGGACGCATATCCCATATGAAAACTTACGAAACTTGTCTTATAGATATAATTTGTCAGTACCATCACCGAGTCATTCATGCCGCCGTCCGGCGCAAACACCCTGAACTGGGCGAACATCTGGAAATAGTTTGCCATCGTCATTACCGCCACAAAGGCAAATGTTCTGCCCATGAGCGGCAGCTTAATGGACAGGAATCTCCGGATTGCTCCCGCCCCGTCAATGGCCGCCGCCTCATCAAACTCCTTGGGAACGCCCTCGATTCCGGCGGAAAACAGGACGATGTTGTACCCGATATCCGCCCAGAGCGTGTAAAGGATGATGAACATCATCAACGGGAGTCCTGTCATAAACCAGTTCTTTGGGGTTCCTCCAAAAACTGAACGATCTGGTTGACGACTCCATTTTCCGTCCCGATAATCCCGTATTTCCAGATCATAGCTGTCCCGACCATTGGCGCAATACAAGGAATAAAGAAAATCGTTCGGAAGACGGTTTTAGCCCCTTGCTTGGCAGGACAGAAATCAGCTTCGCTAGAAACAGCGTAACTACAATATTGGCGCTCACCGCTACCACGCAGAAGAAAACCGTATTGCCTACCGCTTTCCAAAAACTTCATCCCGAATCAGTCGCCGGTAGTTTGCAAGACCCAGAAATGGATTTCGGGAATTGGCGGGATTATAGTCATACAGGGAGATGCCAAGTCCGTACAGAATCGGAATCATCACAAAGATTCCCAGAAAGACCATACCCGGAAACAGCACCGACGCCACAAATCGATTGTTTTTCACCTGTTACCAGTCCTTTCTTTCCTCAGGCTGAGAAATTCGCTCCCTGATCACATAGGACATAAGTGGAGCGAAAGACAGAGAATTCCTTTCCAAAGGAATCCTCTGTCTTACTTCTATTCTGCTGAGTAACCGTATTTACATTCGGATGTAATCTTCTGGGAAGCCTCTTTTAGAGCGCCCTCCACATCCGGGTTCTCTTCCTGACATAGATTCAGGAATGTCTGATTTAAAACCTCACGCATATCGGAAGTATTGTATGGCCCCATCCATTGTCCGTTTGGAAGGATGTCCAAAAGGAACTCTACGTGCGGCATCTTTTCAATGTATGTCTCGTTGGTCAGCAGAGATTTTCTCGGTGGAAGCTGACTGCACGCAATGTTGTGCTCTACCAGATTCTCCGGCTCGCTGAAGAAGGAGATGAACTCCCATGCTGCATCTTTGTTCTTTCCATTTTCCGGCACGATAAGTCCCCATCCGGTCTCAGAAGCGAAGGACATCTGATCGCCGTACTGCGGTACCCGCACATATTCAAAATCCGTGCCGTATTTCAGCTCGTATGTATCGGTTCCTTCTCCGATCGCCCAGGAGCCTACGGAAGCCATGTACCCCTTGTCCTGATACACATCATTGAAACAGTAGTCGCCGTCCGTCAGATGTGTCAGGTCACATTCGCCGTCCTTGATCATACTAAGGATCTCTTCCATAGCCGCAACACCTTCTGGTGTGGCAAAGTTGACAGAATCATCTTCCTCCAAATACTGTCCACCTGTCTGTAAAATCATAGCAAGATAGTTACAGATCAAAGAGTCGGTGTCAAACATCTCGAATCCTTTCATCTCCACGATATCCCCGTTTTTCACGGAAACGCTCTTGGACACGTCACGGAGTTCTTCCCAGGTTGTCGGATAAGCGACGCCCTTTTCATGAAAGAGCTTTTTATTTACGATCATTCCGCCGTACTCCAGGTTGTACTCCATCGGTACGCCGTAATACTTGCCGTTCTTCTTGTAACTTCCTACGGTCGGAGCCATGTAGTCCTTATCCAGCTCCTTTGCCAGATCCTCCGGCACCTCGGAGAGAGCGTCCGTTCCTATAAAGTTCGGCGCCATACCTCCCCATACGGCAATGATATCCGGGCCTGCTGTGTCAGATGTGATGGCGGTCTGGATCTTGTCATTATATACATCATACGGGTAGTCCTGGACTTCCACCGTATATTCCGGATGTTCCTTCTCAAACTTCTCTGCCATCGCTTCGTAGGATTTTACCCACGGTTCATTCTGGTGGCACCAGAATGTCAATGTCGTCTTTCCATCACTCTTTTTTCCCTTGTCGCCGCCGTCTGATCCGCATCCTGCAAGCATGGAAACCGTCATCAGAAGAGCCAGCGCTGCTGCTGCTTTTCTTTTCATCATAATCCTCCTCTGTCTCTTTGCATGATCACATACGATATTATCATATCGGTAAGCGCAAAAAGTGGCAAATCGGATTTTCTTATAAATTGATTCATTTATTATTATTTTCTATAGATAACCCCATATCCGATTCCTACGTCCTCCCCGGTCAGCACCATCGCTTTCACCGCTCTTTGGAGACTGGTACTCTCCGGGTACTGCTCCTTGTCCTCCCGTACCCGGCCGAACACCCGCTCTTCTGCCTGTCGGAACGGATAGACGATCTTCTCTATCTGAAACCGGTTCTGGAATTTTAAAATATTACTGTCCGGTTTCAGAAGCTTCTGAAGTTTCGGAGAGAGAAGCCAGGATTCGCAGTCAAATATCGTATACTCTGGTCCGAAAAACTCCTCCGCTATCGCAAAAGATTCTCCACAGGCCGCATCATCCAGGGGCTCACCTTCCGGAATGTGGACGTGAAGAACATGTCGATCTTCATCCGGCTCAAACTGAAGCCGTCCCAGGCGGAAAATCTTCATCCGAAGCGCCAGGGACAACCACCGCTCTTCCACCAGTCCCGGAACTCCCTTTTTCTTTACACACTGGTTGTACCAGATCGTAATGTCATAAAAGGTGTCCACATACACCTTCCCTGAGATTCCTTTCTCCACAAAGGCTGGATAGAGATCCGCAGCCATCCTGATATATAAGTAAAGATACAGCCTCTCCCGATCTGTGCGGCGGTCTGCCTCCGCAAAAAAACGGCTTTGCTATCTTCATAAAACAGCTCTTTAAAGCTCTGATAAAAGGTTTCTGTCATTGGAAAGTCCTGGACACAGTCCTGTCCTTCCTTGGGAAGCCTGATCTTTTCCATCAGTGTCTCTATTGTCATACTGTTACTCCTTTCGTCCCGTATCTTTTCTTCGATTCGCCCCACCAGCCTTTCGGCGTTCCACTCTTCTTTCGGGTAACGGCATCGGTATTTCTCATGGGACGCCTGTTTCATTCCCTCGATCAGAATCACATCCGCTTCCGGAAAAAGGGCTGTGAGCTTCTCCAGGGAAATATCCTTTTCTTCCTTGACGAGCTGGTATTTCCGGTTCGAAAATACGACAGTCCCGTAGGCTCCGGCATGATAATGACGCCAGCTATCGGTTCCCTCCCGATCCGCTTCAAAATCATGTCCATCGTGCTTGATGGCAGCTACCTTCCAGCCGCGGTTTGTAAGACGCCGGATCAGTTCCTCCATCAAAGTCGTTTTCCCGGTATTCTTATCCCCGGCCACCCCAAAGAGGACGAGGCGCACAGTCAGATTTTGATATAACATACCCGTTCTCCTTCCCGTAGATTTGCTCTTCCCTGTTCTATCTTCACCAGACAGTTACAACCATTCATAGAGCTTAAGATCCCGGAACGCTCTTTCCCATTCGGAAGCAGGATCCGGCCTCCGCTTTCCGTTCCCCGGATGTATCGGTCACTTACGGCAGATTTCCCGAAATTGAGAGCAAAAAGCCCCTGTTTTTCGTGTGGGAAGAGTTCGTCACATCCATACCATCTGGCAATCGCTGCCCGGACAAGGAGCTCCATATGCACGGTTGCCGCAAAGGGATTGCCCGACAGGGCAAATACCGGGGTTTCCTCCAGCCGGAAGAGGGCTGTTGGAGAACCGGGCTTTACAAAAACGCGGTCAAAAACCTTATCTGCTCCCATCTGTGAGAGAACCTGACGGGTCAGGTCCTTTTCTCCCACCGAGACGCCTCCGGTCGTTACAATCAAATCCGCACACCTTGCCGCTTCTCTCAATCTCCCCTTCAGAATCTCGGGCTCGTCCAAAACCGAGTTCATTCTGACAACCTCTCCTCCCAATTCCCGGATACGCTCCGAAATCAGGTACAGACTGGAATCATAAATCTGTCCCGGACGCAGCTTTGTCCCTGGCTTTGCAAGCTCGCTTCCTGTCGTTAGTACTGCTACACGTACCTTCTTTACCACCCGAATCCGGTCACATCCGGCAGACGCAGCAATTCCGATGCGGATCGCATCCATACGGAGCCCTTTTGTAAGCAGCTTCTCTCCTGCCAGAAAGTCCTCCCCTTCCGGACAATAATGATCATATGGATTCTGGCTTCGATAGATCTGCACAATACCCTCTCCATAGTCAGTATCTTCCTGCTTCACCACTGTATCCGCTCCATTCGGGATCGGGGCTCCCGTCATAATCCGAGCCGCCTCTCCCGAACCGATGACCTGCTTTGGATATTTTCCAGCACAAAGCTTTTCCACCACCTTCAGACAGACGGGTTGCTTTTTTATTTGCACCCTGGATATCTGCTGCCCGGAGGGCATATCCGTCATACGGAGATCGTGGAAAGGGCGGGCTGCTTTTCCCTGCCCGCAAATCCTCTGACAGTATTCTCCCTCCGGCTTCCAGCAGGGTGACTTCCTCCGTCTCCCTGCTTTTCCAAACGATCATTCGAATATCATTCTGCGCCTCTTGTACCGTAACGCATCTCTCGCTCATTGCTCCTCCTTTGCAGGGACTCGTATTCCTGCCATGTATTCAGATTGACCAGCCGCCCCAGCTCACTGCTTCCATCTAACAAAGTAATCTTCCCCTATCCTCCAGATAAAACAAACTCTGCATCCGATAAATTCCCGCTTTTCTCTGCCGTTCCATAGCTGGAAGCATGGATTTCGTGTAAATTCCGGGAAACGGGAATATCTTGTTTCTATCCTGAAAAAGACGGGCCGGCCGGCTCTCTCATAAGCATCCAGCAATCTCCTTCCCATAGAAGCATCCACCCCGAACGTATCACATGGCACTACAAAAGTGCTTCTTCCCGGCACCGGATCAGGCCGCTTAAAATGCCGCCCATTGGGCCGATATCCTCATAAACATCCCGGATCCATCTTGCCTTTCCCATCGGTTCTTTAGGAATCTCTGCCACAGACACATACCATGTGTCCAGCATGGAAAGCGCCTCGATTGTCCAGAGCGCCAGATATCTTCCCTGGTACTTCAGAGAAAGCTTATCCATTCCCCCATCCTCGTTCCTTTTCCCCCTGCGAGAATATATCCTGCAATGTTTGCTCTCATCTATTATTCCCCCACGGTGATGGCGTCCAGACAGCAGACCGCCAAGCAGGCTGGCTCACGGCCCGCCTTTCTGCGTGCAATACAGCCATCGCATTTTGCAGCCTTCCCTGCCTCGTCCACAAAGATCAGGTGATTCGGGCAAGCTTTTGTACAAACGCCGCATCCAATACATTTCTCCCGATCCACCAGATAGACGCCATAGTCTTCCTCCCGGAAAACCGCATCCTGGGGACAGGCTCTGGCACATGCTCCGCACTGCGTGCACCCCGGACAGATCTCATAAGAAAGTCCCTTTTCTTCGTCCATGACCTTGCTGATCCCCGGAAACTTCTGGCGTGAATCTCTTTCGCACTGTGGTGGGCGTCCAGGCATGCCATGTGGCACGCATAGCATCCCACACACTGCTCGGCATTAAATTTCATTCGCCCCATCATCTCCCGTCACCTCCGCTTCTTCCTTTCTCTTTCTCTCCCTTTGATCCAGTTTCTCTATGTTACAGAAATAGCTCTTGTACCCCGGAAATCCGGTATACGGATCAAAGTACGACCGGTGGATCAGATTGTTTGCCTCACCTTTTGGATTGCCATGGTAGATATAGACAACACCTGGATTCCCATTGATGGAGCTTACCGCAATCCCTTCCATCTCTCCTGCCGGGGAGGATACCCGTACCCGGTCGCCGTCCTTTATCCCATACTTCCTTGCATCCTCCGGATGAATCTCCACCGCCGGATTCGTCTCCAGGGCAGACAGCCACGACAGCCGGTACAGTCTGGCATGGAAAAACTGCGGCTTTCTTGCCCCGGTACTTAAAATCAGAGGATACATTTCCCGATCTACGTCCCTCTGATCCGGAAATCGTGGTATACCGGAAGCGGTTCATACCCTCTGCTCTCCCGGTATTTATCAAGCGCCAGAGAATACAGCTCAATCTTCCCGGACTTCGTGTGAAACGGTTCTTCCCGGTACGTCTGAATCCTTGGAGGGATCAACACCTTCCCTTTCATTCCCTCTGGATGTTCTCGAAGATCCTGAAGCGTCAGCCCAGAAGGTTTCAGGATATAATCCATATAAGACTCGTAGTCGGATGACAGTACCTCGTCTTCAAGTCCTATCCGTTTTGCCAGCTCCATTATGATTTCGATGTCGTTTTTCGACTCCCCGAGCGGTTCCACCACCCGTTCATTCAGTGCAAACATACCGCCTCGCAGAGTCTTCACTTCTTCCCTCTCAAAAGTCGTGCAGGCTGGAAGGACCAGATCTGCCATCCTGGACGACTCCGACCAGAAGAGCTCCACATTGACGTAGAAATCGAGAGCGCCAAGCGCCCTTTGCAGTTCATTCGGTTGGGGCCACATCCGGTGGTTGAGCCCCATGGCAAAAACCGCCTTCACCGGGTATGGTTCCTCCTCCAGAATATAATCCGCGATCCTTGTACACTGGGCCTCCTGACACGGAAGATCAAACCAGATCGGGAAATCTTTCTCCCCGATCGCCTCCTCCCCATCGTACCTCTTCACCTTTCCAAACTCATTGCACGGGGAGACCGGTTCCGGCATGGCACGATTACCGCCCTCCACATCATAATTGCCTGTGAGCGCAATCAGGCTGAATACCGCCCGGTAATTCTGGAATCCGTTGATGTGATGCACAATCGTGGACACTGAAAACTGAATCCCTGAAGGCTTGTTACACGCATACAACCTTGCTGCTTTACGGATCAGCTCTGCATCCGCCCCGGTGATCTCACAGGCTCGTTCCGGAGTAAATGTGCTCACATAATTCTTATATTCCTCGAACCCATAAACGTATTTGTCCACAAACTCTTTATCGTAAAGCTCTTCTTCTATTATCACATGAGCCATGGCAAGCGCCAGCGCTCCATCCGTCCCCGGCGTAATCTTCAGGTGGATATCCGCCTCTCTGGTAGTGACGGTACTTCTCGGATCCACCGCAATGATCGTAACTCCCCGCTTCTTAAGGCTCCGGTACATTTTCCCCATTGGGGTATTGGAATGGAAACGATTACTCGTCCACAAAAGCAGCGTCTTCGTATGCGGCAGATCCGGGAAACAGATCCCATTCCCATATATAGATTTCCATGCCAGGGCAGATGCCTGGAAACAGGTGCTCGATTCAGTACAAAAATTCGGCGAACCAAAGGCATTGGCAAAACGCAAAGAGCCGGCCGGTACCCCTTCGGGTAACCCGCATAGAAGACCACCGACTTCGCACCATACTCCTTACGAATCCCTGATAACTTCTTTGCAATCAGGCCATACGCTTCCTCCCATGAAATCCGCTCGAACTGTCCGCTTCCCTTTTCTCCCACGCGCTTCATCGGGTACAAAATCCGCTCCTCATTATATAGATACTGTTTCGACGCCGCGCCCTTGGCACAAAGTCCCCGACTCTTCCCATTCTCCGTGTGCCCTTCGATCTCCACGACCTTTCCATCTTCCACATAGACGTCCATCGGACATCCTGCCGAACAAATCCCACAGAAACTTTGCTTTTTCTCCATGTATCCTCCGCCTTTCTCGTTCTAAATACATATCATAATGTATCTATTATACTTCTACTCCAAATTTACTGTAAAATAGAGATTCACTATAAGAAGTCTATATATAGATAGTATCTATGTCAGCAATCGGGGGACGTGTTCCTATATATCGGAACATGTCCCCCACTGAAAAAAACTGAGAATATTACTTATTTTCGTACCATCCAGGCTCCATTTGTGAAGTCCGGAATTGCCATCGGCTGACTTCCGAGAAGAATGGATTCCTCCGCAAGCGTCGAAATACTCATCCATGCCGCCATATCGTAAACATCGATCGGCATTGGCTTTCTATCTCTGACAGCCTCCACGAAATCAGAGAAGACAAGCCAGTCCATACCGTCATGCCCCGTTTGATTCCCTCTTCCTGGTAGCGTCTCCAGACCGGATGTTCATATTTTTCCCGGTAGCTCTCAATATTTCCCCACTGCTCCTTCCATTGAAAATCATAAGATTCGTGCTCTCCCTCCAGGAAAACAGATCCATTCTCCTCGTTGAATAACCCTTTCGTCCCCTGGATATAGAATCCTCTGGAATAATATCTTGGCAGAGTTGTATCCAGTTTCAAAGTGATGGTCTCGCCATTCGCACATTGGATGAGTGTCGTCACAATGTCGCCTTGATGAAAAGCCATCTGCATCAGCTCTTGATCTTCTGATTTTTTCTTTTTCTATATAATGGTGCAGTCCCGCTGCCTTTGACGCCATGGAGGTTAAAGAAACCATACGATTGCCCCGATTGATCCCAAGTATCTGGGCAATCGGTCCCAGCTCGTGAGTCGGATAGTTTTCCGTATTGCGGTGGATGTAATTTCTCAGCCTGTAATGGCGTTCCTCTTTTCCAAACGCCACTTCCTGGCGCAGATCATGCATATAGCCTCCGGCACAATGTACGATTTCTCCCAGCACGCCCTGGTGAACCATATGCATGGCCATCATCTCATCCCGGCCATAACAGCAATTCTCCATCAGCATAATCGGTGTTTTAGTTTGTTCATAGGTCTCTACAAGCCTCCAACATTCCCTGAATGGAATAGGCTCCTCCGACCTCGCATCCCACTGCCTTGCCACACTCCATCGCTTCGATAGCCAGGTGGATATGGGACTCCCAGGAACTGCAAAGAAGGACGGCATCCACCTCTTTCCTTTCAAAGATCTCCTTATAATTTGTTGTCTGAAATGGCTTTTGTCCAGTTTTTTCCTGAATATACTGGGCCGCCTTTTCGCATCTGTCCTCATACACATCACAGACCGCACAGATTACGGCGTCTTCATGCTCCAGCAAAACGTCGTGCAGCAAAAAGGGTCCCCCTTGCGCCAAGTCCGATTAATCCAATATTGATTTTTTCTGTTCCATGTTCATATCTGTTGCTCCTTATTGATGTCTGTCTCCACTTCCAATACCCCGTCAAGTTCCAATGCTTGCCCTTTTATCGGTTCAAATACCGTTGTCCGTTCTATCTTGTTGTCAAGAAATACCAGCTTTTTTAAATTGACCGCATTTACAAGACGGTCATCGCAGCACTGAAATACATTCCCCGTACTTCCAGATACTGATGATACCTCCTATCCTTCTCCCAGACAAGAGCGCTTGGCGAAACCTGAATAGGCGCCTTGCCCCAGGCACTGACATATGCACAATGATGGAATCTGTTGCCCTCAATAACAATATGTCTGGTTGCCCCGGATTCAAACCAGTAGTTCGAGTCCCCTCAATCAAAATTGCTGCCCCAGGTGTTTCAAAGGTGTTGTCCCTGACGAGGACGTCCCCGCGCTTGTCAGCAACAATCCTCTTGCGCGATTATTACGGAACGTACACCCTCAATCAGCACATCATCGGAACCCAGGACTGGTTCTCCACCACAAATCCCGGAATCAGATTCTCCATATCTTCCGCAAAAACAATCCGTTGATAATCCGAATTCATCCAGGTAATCTCAGCGATCACGGCATGCTCCTGCTCCAACATTGTTCGGTTGTCAACCACTGCGAAATAATCCCCTGCCGTCCCCAGCAATACCCCTTTTGCATACCTTCTACCAATTCCACGATTACTTCTCTTTGCTGGTTACTTTGTGAATCCTTCCGTAGATACCATGAATGTTGACCGGATCGTCCAGTTGATTCTCCAGCACACAGTTCTTAATGTGGATCTTTCCGCCTGCATACACGAAATGAAATCCGTCTGCCGTCGCCGTAAAGATCCGATCTTTTTGTGGATGTCTGACAAGACACACCCTCTCGATCGTGATATCCTTTGTAAACTGTGAAATCACCGCCATCCCTGTGCAATGGTAAATGGTGATATCCCGTAGTGTGATTCCCTCACTTCGGGTAATATAAAAACAGGGATGTGTCCTGAGATGGTGACGCAAAATCATTCTGTTTCCTTCCCTGGACGTCTCCGGAAACTGCTGGTCCTCTGTCAACGTCACCTCTACCAAATTCTCCCCTGCCTCCCTGAACACCGCTCCATAGGAGGAAGGGTACGGTCTGTTAAAACTAATATCCCTTCCTTGATAGACTGGGGCATTTCTCCTTCTGTCCATCTCCAGACAGCCATAATACAGCGGGTGATACGCCCCTTCTTCTTCAAAATAGAGCTCCCCGTGAAAAACCCGGTATGGATACTCTTTCCGGTCGATCCGAAGCACCATTCTTTTTCCAGACAGCTCCACAATCTCTCCTTCGGAATATCCCGTTCTCTCATAGTCAATGGTGATTCCCTCAATCAGAATCTCATGGCACCTGTCCAGGTGAAACGGCAAAATATCCGTGTGAAACAGAAAGACCGCTCCCTCTCCCCGGATCTTTACCTTGCGCCATCCACTAAAATCAAACGCGATCCTCTTTGGTACATCTTCATCATGGTTTGAAATATACAGAGTCTTTTCCACCGCATAATCCGGATAAAAATGATAGGTACCTGACTCAAACACAAACTCGATCCCCATCGTACCCTGAAGCTCATCCAACATCATCCGTACCTTCCACAAAAAGGGCTCTGTCGTTTCCCGGAGTAATCCTGTACTCTTTTACATAGACCTGTCTCATCTCACACCTCTTTGGATTATTTTAGCCTTTCACACTTCCCAGTACAAGTCCTTTGGTAAAATATTTCTGTAAGAACGGATAGATTACCATGACCGGAATCGCACCGAGGAAAAGCTGTGCTGCCCGCCCGGTCCTTGCGTCCATCTGTGCAAGGAGCGCCTGGATATCCTGAGAGCTCTGCGTCCGCAGTAACTGTTCAAAATTCTGAAGCAAAGACTGCAGATATGTCTGAAGCGGATAGTTGTCCGGATTGTTCATATAGATCATCCCACTGAACCAGTCGTTCCAATGTGTGACGATACAGAAAAGCCCCACCGTTGCCAACGCCGGTTTCAGGATCGGCAGCAGAACACGCGTCAGGATCTGGAATGGACTTGCTCCGTCGATTGCGGCCGCCTCTTCGATCTCCTCCGGAATTCCACGCATAAAATTCATTAAAATGACCATATTGTATACCGGGAGCGCCCCCGGAAGGATCAGCGCCCAAATCGTATCTTTTAACCCCAGCCCCGTCACCACGAGATAGGTTGGGATCATTCCACCGGACACCAGCATGGTAATTACGAAATAGACCATGTAAATGTTTCTCCCGGCCACCTTTTTCCTCGTCTTAGAGAGCGGATAGGCCGTGAGAACCATCAGGATCAGATTGAGCCCCACACCAAGGAACACACGCTCAAAGGAAATGAAAAGTGCCCGTATAAATTTGCCCCCTTGAGCGCATATTCATATGCGCTCAAGGTAAAATCAACCGGGGTAAATCCGACCGCTCCCGCCGCTACTGCCGCACTGTCGCTGAAAGAAATCGCCAACAGATTGATAAATGGCAGAACACAGAGGAGGGAGACGACCGCCAGAATGAAAATATTTACGAAGTGAAAAATTCTGTTTGCTCTTGTCTTATACTGCATTTCCTTCCTCCTAAAAAAATCTTGTATCCCGCACATTTATCCGCCAGAATATAGGACGTCAGAACAAGTACCGCGGATACTGCCGATTTGAACAGGCCTATAGCCGCACCGACAGAATACTGAGCCTGCTGGATACCAAGCCGGTATACATAGGTATCAATAATATCTCCTGTTTGATATACGATCGGAGAATACAGGTTGAAGATCTGATCAAATCCCGCATTCAGAACATTTCCCAGCGCCAGCACAAGCATCAGAATGATGGTCGGCATCAGCAGAGGAAGCGTGATGTATCGGATCTGCTGCCACCTGGTAGCACCGTCCAGAATCGCCGACTCGTAAAGCCCCGGATCAATGCTCGTAAGCGCCGCCAGATAAACGACAGTTCCAAATCCAAACCCTTTCCAGATATCCGTCACAATCATAGTCCACGGAAAGACCGATGCATTCCCAAGGAAATTTACCGCGTCCATCCCGAAAAATCCGAGAAACTGATTGATGATTCCGTTATTTGCGAGAATATCCATCAGTACGCCCGCCATAATGACCCAAGAAAGAAAGTTCGGTATATAAATCAGTGTCTGGAAAATTCTCTTTAACCGGTTGGACACCAGTTCATTAAGCAGCAGCGCAAAATAACCGGTACGACAATGCCCCCTATCAGTTTCATTACGGCGATAAAAAATGTGTTCCAGATTGTTCTTAAAAATGCCGGCTGACTAAAGATGTACTGGAAATGTTTCATCCCGACCCAAGGAGAGGCAAATCCAAGTGCCGGATTGTAATCTTCAAACGCGATGATCACTCCATAAAGCGGAATATACGCAAAAATAAAGATCAAAATCACACCCGGAAGCAACATCAGATGATACTGCCATTGTCTTTTTAATTTTTTCATAAGCCACCTTCTTAGTTGTTTCCGTAAGTCTCATTGATCTCTTCTGTCGCTTTTGTCCCGCCAGCTTTCGCCCAGTTGTCAACAAGAGTATCAAAGTAGTCAATACTCTCCTCTCCTACGATAATCTTTGTAAATCCTTCTGTCAGGATATCATCAAGTGTACTTCCCGCACTCAGAAGCGTCTCGGTCGCCGGTCCCCACATTGCATCCTTAATATATTGCTCGTTGTCAATGATTTCCTTGGAAATCCGGTAGGCGGCTTTCGGGCCGCCCTGCTGCAGGTAATCTCCCACTCCAGTCGAAGCTCCCTCTTTAATAAAGTCCACACTATTGGAATATTTCACACCGTCTTTCCCCAGTGCCGCCGGATCTTCATCCAATCCTTTTTCCAGCGCCCCGGATACTTTCACAAACTGGTTGTAATCGGTATTTGGATTAATGACTCTCAGTGCATATGGAATGTTCGTATAGGCATTTCCAAACAATTCGTTGATAAAATCCGCATCCTCCTCGTCTCCTTCATCCATGACATGTGCATAGAAGTTAAGAAGTTTCAGGACTGCTTCCGGATTTTTACATCCCTTGCTCACTACAATATAGCCATAGTTTGCAAACGTAACACTTGCTTTTACTTCCCCACCGTTTGCGGAAGGAATCTCGTACGGTTCAAAGATAGCATCTGCGCCGAGATTCTGTACGACATTCGGACCCGGATCATATCCCCAATACTGATAGTACGGGCTTACGCCTACAGAACTGCTGATCTCTCCCTGAAGCATCTTTTCCAGATCTTTTGTCGTGAATTCCGGATCAATGATTCCTTCCTTATACCACTGTGCATAAGCCTGCAATGCCTCTTTCATTTCTGGCTGCACAGATCCATAAGCCAATTTACCATTTTCTCCTTCAATCCAGATTCCCGGGTTCGCACCCCATGCCGGTGCCAGAATCTTAAAGCAGTCCAGATTCTGGTCCTCTGTCAGACCATATCCGCCATATTCCTTCTGAAATGCTCTTGCGATCTCTAATACATCGTCCATTGACTTCGGGTCGGCAAGATTCAACTTTTCTTTCCAGTCTTTGCGGATCCAGATCTGATTTGGCTGGTCAATGATTCCGTAGGAAAGCTGCGGTATTCCATACAGTTTCCCGTCCAGCTTCCCCGTCTCAAACGTATCACTTTCCTGCTCCATATAGCCCTTCAGCAGGTCCGAAGCATACTTATCGAAAATATCCGTCAGATCCCAGATCATGTCCGCTTCTTTTAACTGGCGAAGCTGCTGTGCGTCCACGCAGAAGACATCCGGAATGCTTTTATCCGCGATTGTAAGATTCAGCTTGGTCGTGTAATCATTACTTACCCAGTCATTTACAACATCGATATTAAACTGCTCCTCATAGGCCCGGTACCATGGGTTGTCGTCGTAGCTGTCTCCCTCGGCAAACTGAATGCCCGCATTTTCCGGGAGTACCGTACTGATTGTCACCGTATCCTCATACGGGTCCCAGAGCCCCTCCGGCACTTTCACCGCCTTTTTTTCTTGTTGGAGGAATCACCCTCGCTGCTCTGCTTCATGCAGCCGGTCATCATAGTACCCAACATACATCCTGTCAACAGTACTGCCAACACTCGTTTTCTTTTTTTCTCATTGCTTTACTCCTTTCCATCTATAAATTCCATTGTCCTCATTATCTTCGCCGTCCAGTAAAAGATCTATATAATTATTTTGTATTTTTATAATTTATCGACACATTTAGGCAAACATGAATAGATTTTATACAAACCACAGAATATTATAAGTTTTAAAACTTAAATTATGTTCTGTATGTGATATACTACAGTTATTATCAGAATATAAGGAGTGGATCACCATGAAACGCAAAAAATACTTTACTTAAAAAGATCGTCATCCTGTTTTTATCTCTTGTATTTCCGCTGCTGATCGTCTGGCTTGGCACAATTCAGTTCAGCAATCAGACGCTGAAAAGGCAGATCCTTTCCTCTATTGATTCCAACAACGCAACCTTTATCGCACATTTAAATAATTCTCTGTATACTATTTATGCTTCCGCTTTTACCCTTGCGGGTCAGTCCAACCTGCAGCGGTTCTCCAATGCGTATTCCGGTTTTTACCACCTATGAGGAAGCTTCACAGGTACGACTCTTACGGGAGCAGCTTTCCTCTGTCTCCCTGTCTCTGCCCTTTTGCTCCTCAGCCCATATTTTCTTTGGTGATCTTGGAATCATGTACAATTCCAAAGGCTACGATGAAAGGAGCTTCTCCACTCTCACATCAGAAACCTTTGAAACTCTGAAAAATACCGCCCAAGAATCCCGTACATTCTCTTACTATGAAAATCCGCTGACCAAAACGCCAGTCCTTGGTTGCTGCCTGATGCCATCATCCTCCGCCACCTATGGTGTAATTTTTGAATTGTCCATCAATGATCTGCAAGAGTATCTCAAGAATAATATGTCCTACAATGCGGAAAACTATCTTTTACCATGGAAGATGAATTTGCCCTCACATCCCTGTCCGCAGATCAAGAAAAGAAGCTTCTGCAACAAATAGAAGCTTCTAAGGATGCCACGGGGCAACCCATTATGACGATCGATGGGACTCGCTATTATGCGTTTTCCTATGAAATGCCGTATCTTTCCTTTCAGTATACCAGGCTGATTCCGACAGACGACATTCTCAACGCCACCCGGGTCACCCCGTTACTGAATATGTTTTTATTCTGTTGATCTCCGCTGCATGCATCATCTTTTTTGTGGAAATTTACCGCCTGGTACACCGACCTTTATCACATCTGATCAATGCGTTTAAAGAAATGGAAACCGGAAATTTTAAAGTCCAGATCGCCAACGTCCACAGCCCGGATTTTGCCTATCTGTATCAGGAATTCAATAAGATGGCCCAAAAGCTTGAGCTGCTTATCGAAAAGGATTACACTCAAAAACTACTCTTGCAGAAAGCGGAACTCAAACAGCTTCAGGCTCAGATCAATCCGCATTTTCTATACAACAGCTTTTTTATGCTTCAACGGATGATCCAAACCGAAAATATCGAGGATGCCCAAAGTGTCGCCAACGCACTCGGAGTTTATTTCCGGTATCTGACAAGAAACAATATGGACCATGTTAAGCTCTCAGAAGAATACCGCCACGCCCAGAACTATGCCTACATTCAGGGGCTTCGTTTTCGGGACGAATCCAGATTGATTTTGAGGAACTGCCCGCGGGCTATGCGGACATCCCGGTACCAAAGCTGATTTTACAGCCGATTCTGGAAAACGCCTTCAATTACGGACTGGCAAATAAGATGAAAGACGGGCTTTTGCAGGTTCATTTTCACCCGGATAATGAAGTGCTGCAGATCGATATTGAAGATAACGGAGAAGAACTGACTGATGAGAAACTGTGCAATCTCTCCAATGCGCTTTTAGAAGTCCAAAGCACCGGAACAAACGTGGAAATGTCTGGAATCTTGAACATTCAACGCAGCTGATTATCTTTTCCAACACCCACGATTCTCTCCATGTATCACGTTCCACGCTTGGCGGACTTCGTGTTTCCATCATACTTGGTAAATTTAGAAAGGGGAACATCCATGATGAGACTATTAATTGTAGATGACGAGCATTACATCGTAAACTACCTCGCCGCATTGGTAGAAGCACACGCTCCTGAGGATCTCGAAGTCTATAAATGTTACTCTGGAATGGAAGCCTTAGAACTTTCAAAAACCATGAAAATCCATCTGGCACTTCTGGATATCAGGATGCCTGGACTTTCCGGTATTGAGACGGCCTCACGCATCCGGACATCCGACCCGGACTTCCGCGTCATTTTTCTAACTGCCTTTGATAACTTTGAGCATATTTATGCAGCAGACAAGCTGCCTCACTCCCGTTATCTTCTTAAGACAGAAAAAGATGAGGTCATTTTATCAGAGATCTTCTCTGCTGTCGATGAAATAAAACAGGAGGCGGACAAACTGCATCTATTGTCCACCGCAAGTCAGAACTCTCTGCTGCTTTCTCACTTGCTGGAGCAAACGATCCTGAAAGAAATTTTCTCGGGGGAACACATGGATAAAATCCAACAGTCCTTGCAGATTGCATGGTCCAAATTCCCGCTGGATCTGCAGCGTCCTGTCTACCTGATGTACACCCAGATCCACCATCGCTCTTTCCGGGAGAGCCATCAGATTCACTCCGGGAACACCCTGGAGTATCTCCAGCTTATGCAACGACTTTGCGTCAATAAGCTCTCCTTTTCCATGTTGGATCTGGAACACGGAACGATGCTCTGGCTTTTCCAACCTGTACTTTCACCAGTTACTTCTTCCGCCTCCGATTCGTCCAGCCCCGTTACGTTGGAAAGTAACGACTTGGGTTCCGTTTCCGGATTTCTGGAGTCTCTGGCAAATGATTTCAGCGACTACTGCACTACGACCCTGCATCGTCGGCTCACAGTTGTCCTCTACCCGGCAGCTTCACCCTGGGATCAGATCTACCGTCACTTTTTACTTTACAACGGTATGCCGATTCCTTTGTTACCAAAGCGCCGCTAATTTATTCGTCAGTAAATATCCTGGACGATGAACCTTCTCTTCTGACATCCGGTCAGAAGCGGACCATCGACCGAACTGAGATCGACCACCTGCTACAGGAACTGACTTTCTCCCTCTACCAGGGAATTGAAGCAGAATACTCGCGCGCACTCAAAAAACTATGTCAGGAGTGTATCATCATTCGAAGTATGCACGATATTCGGGCAATTAAAATCTACATGTCTGTCGCTCTGATTTTGCTGAACTATATAGACTTATATCAACTTCAAGAACGACTGGCCTCCAAAATCGCTCTGTATCAGCTATACTACCTGCATGATTTCTCCTCCTGGAAAGAAGCCTCCCACTACCTGGAAACAATTTCCCGGCATCTGTTTGAGATACAAAACTCCAAAAAAACAGACAAAAACAACCTTCTGGTCCAGAAAATAAAACTCTACATCGAACAGCACCTGGCGGACTCCCTCAACCTGGCCACCATCTCCCGGGTCGTAAATTACAATGAAACTTATATCTCCCGGCTGTTCAAACAGTTAACCGGAACCAGCCTGTCCGAGTATATCTCACAGGAAAAAATTAAAAAAGCAAAACAACTGCTGTCCTCCACCAATGAATCCATCCAGAATATTGCCGCAGTCACCGGATTCGATACCTCACAGTACTTCTCCCTGGTCTTCAAAAAAATGACCGGGGTCTCTCCAAGCACTTACCGAAAAACACACCTGTACACCAAAGACTGACGGTGTGTGCCTTTGGGGATCCGTCACAGGATATCGTACATATTATAACAAAATCGCTATAATAAAACCGGGAGATACTCCACCCATTAGAACATCTCCCGGTTTCTTTTATCGCAATCTGTGTTTTCTTGTATAAAGCAACAATCCTGCAATCGCAAGGATGACGACTGCTCCTCCCCAATAACATAGCTCTTGAGATCCTTGTCTGCTTTTCCTTCTTTGTTACTAAGCGGCGTTTCATCCGCCTCAATCTCCTGAGTATCCCTATTCGTGCCCCTTTCATCGTTTTCCGGCTGTCTGCCCCTTGGAACGTCATTCTCCTCGATGGTCTCCTGCTCTCCGGCAGTTTGACCCTGAGTCTGTCCCCCGGCTGTAACCACGTTTTGACCTGTGCCCTCGTCTCCCATGGCTGCCCCGTCGGTTCCCTCGGATGTGCTGCCTCCGGCTTCCGTGACCCTTGTGCCGCCATCTGTGATGATCGTCGTATCACCAGGTACAACCTCCGTCTCCGTGATGGTCTCCCCGGAATCACGACCTGATTCACATTCGGTTCTACCGTACTCTCATACCGGAACGTCACTTCATTGTCCCCGGCTTTGGAGGACAGCTTTAATTCCCGGCTCTCCGTGTCACACGCATATCCTGCTACTTTCTCCGGATAGAACGTATAGCTCTCCCCCTCATTTCCTGGGAAATCAGAGGCGTGGCGATGTCCTCGCCGCTTCGGTCATCAACATAACGCACCCGGTACTCTACAGCATCGTTTAATGCGTCATATTTCACAACCAGACTCTCATTCCCGGTTACTGTGAGATTCTTCGGATACCAGTCCGTATTCATGGTATAACGCCCTTCTTTTCCGTCCTTGTAAACCAGATCCCCGCATCCGGCAAGTATGGGATCGTACCACCCGCCGGGATTTGGATCTTAATGCTTCCTGTCTTTTCCGTCACCAATGCTCCTGCCGCCCGGTACTGGTTCAGAAACGACTCGCTGAAACGTGCCACGCTTCCCGGACGGATCGTCACCATATAGGATGCGCTCGATGCCGCCCGGACCGGAAATCCTCCCGTAAAAAGGCATAGACAGCCGACTGCAATCATGCCTGATAGTTTTTTCCTTTTCATCTTCGTCTTCCTGCCTTTCTATCTGGATTCTTCCTCATGCTGTTTTCTTTTCCTGCTAAGGAGCGCGACAATCACCGCCGCGCAGACTGCCATCGCCGCCGCAAGCGGCAGGATCACCGCCGGATCACCTGTCTTAACCCGGTCTGTGGGAGAACCGCCGTCCCGCACAATAACCCTTTCTTCTCCTTTGACTGTCTCCTTGATGATTTGATCTTCTCCCCGGATCGTTTCAGTAATGGTTTCCGGTGCATTTGTGTCATAACTTGCGTGAAAGGCAAACTGAATCGTTCCATCCACGCCCTGATATGTATTACCCCCGGTAATGCCGTCCAGCATCACACTTAAAGCAATGACCGCCTCCTCTCCTTGGTCCAGGTTGGCTACCTTGATTCCGTTGGAGCCGTATTCCTCCAGCACCTCGTTGACGTCCCCAGTCCGTTTTCACTGTCCCGACCGCCAATCCAAGCACTCCCGCTTCCTTCTCCTCCGTAAATCACCTGGGGTATTCCTTCATTTACCCCTACCTGCGTAACCGTCAAAGAAAAGGTATAGGCCGCCCCTGAAGCTTTGGACGCTTCCTCCAGGGCTTTGATGACTTCTACTTCCATATAGAAGTCCGTCGGCTTTTCCGAGGTATTCCGAAGGATGATCTGCTGAGTTCTTTCGTCCCCGGAAGCATTCCTTCAAAGGCATCTCCGAAATCCTCCTTATAGTCGTAATTGTATTTAATCTGGCCGCTTCCGTCAAAGGTCGCAACCGGTGTGTCTGCCGCATAGACTCCCATGGACATTCCAAACACTAGGGCAAGTGTCATGCACAGACCTGCTATTCTTTTTTCTTCATAATGGCCTCCTGACTTTTCTGTCCACTATTCTTCTATGCTGATAATCTCCCCCGCTCCGCTAAACTCCGGCCACACCCCATTCCGTCAGAATGGCGTCCTGGCGTGCTCTCTCGGATTCGGAAACCTGAACTGCGTCTACCTGAACATCCAAGAAAATCCCCTTATTGGCATACTCGTTAGTGATACTCTCCGCAATTCGAAGCCCCTTCAAGATCGGTGCGGTCTGTCCGCCCTCTTCCAGTGGCGTCCGGTAATACAGATAGAGCGTCTCGTCGTTCCCATCCGTATTCTCCATGATGTACCAATCGTCCCCGGTCTCCAGCCGGATAAGAGAACTGTCCTTGTCAAATTCCTTGGTAAAGGAATGATCCGCATACTCTCCCCAGACTTTCTGAAGCGTTACCCGTGTGTAAACCGGGGTATCTCCTGTGTTCTCCACCACCACTCCGTGCTCCATCTCAAGATCCGCTCCCGGCATAGCCTCGTCCAACAGCACCGTCTCCTCTGGCAGCGTCCCGGCTCCGGCATCTTTCAGACTGATGCTCAGTGTCCGGGTATTCATCTGCTGCTGAACTTCTTGCCCGTCTGCCTGAAAATACGCCAGGGAGCCTCCGATCAATGCAGTTGCAGTGAGAGCTGCCGCCACGCCCATCAGTACGATTTTTCTTTTCACTTTGCACTCTCCTTTAACTTAAACTTCTCCGCGATTCCCCACAGGACTGCTACTGTCACAAACAGACCTGAGCAGGCCATGATTCCTGTTCCCGTATACAGACAGGAAGAAAGATTTCCCAGCATTGGAATCTGAAATACCACCTCCCCGATCAGACGGTCGAACGCCACAGGCGTGACGTCCACAGACCTGTTGGCATCCCCCTTGGTGATAAACTGCTGCTTTTCCACGTCAATTTCTGCCACCCGGTGGGTCATCACAAGATCCGTATCCGTCCCCATCTGAAAGGTGATGACATCTCCCACCCGGATCCCGGCGCTGTCTGTTTCTTTGACATAACCTACGCATCCTGCTGGGTAATTGGGTTCCATGCTGTCTGTCAGAATACCGTAAATCTGGTATCCAAACAGGCGGGGGACGGTCAGTGGCAGAAATACCAGGATGACCGCCGCCATCAGCAGGATACCTGCCAGACTACAGATCCTGGATTTCATTGGAATCCCTCCTCAATGTCCGACTTATTCCGTGTAGGCTTCGGCTGTAATCGGAGCTTGAGTTTCATCGATCCATCCGGTAATCATACCGTCTCCTGTCTGCGGTGTGAAGTATTTGCTTTGGATGGCTTCCGCCTCAAGTTTGACCTGGAAACTCTGTCTTGCCGTATTGTTTTTCCATGCCGCGCCCGGAAGTGTTACTTTATCAAAAGGACTGCGGAAGAATCCTCTTCCGTCAATGCGGTATTGTAGTAATAATATCCGTCCGTCGCTTCATACCATTTGCCGCTCTTTGCGATTTCTTTATCAATGTTTGCTTTCAGTGCAGCCGCATCGTTCGGTGTCAAAGTAGAGTCAGAAATATCGATCTCCATCTTTACCCGGATATACGCATCCCGGAACCCTCTGCCAGAGTCACAGTTGGATCCTTGGCAACAGTTTCTCCTGGATACACATCGGTAAAAATCAGTCCTTCGGATGTCACTGGTTTCGTCTCATCATAAACCCAGTTACCATCCTCGTCCTGTGTGATCTCATGCTCTACAAGATCGATGTCTACATGCCCCATGTTGATTACGTTCTGGGTGTCTGTCTGATCGGTAAAATAAGCTAAAGTCGCTCCGATCCCGATGACAGCCACCAGGCTAAGGGAACCCGCAAGAGCCGTAACTCGTTTTTGTTCATGTTTTTCTCCTCTTAATTACTGGTATTAGCAAATGTAACTAACTTCAACGCATTCTCATAACTATTATTAGTTGCCTGTACAGCACAAGCTTTTACAATAATCTGATCCAGGTTTTTAGCCTTATATCCAGTAATCGTACCTTCTTCTATTACAGGTTCGAATAAGGCTGCGTCATCTTTAATCTTAACTCCGTCAAAAACAATTCCTTTTCCGGCTGTAAGCCCTCCTCTAACTACTGTCGGAGTTGATTGCTCTGCCTTATACACATATAAATCAGCGGTATCTGGAACTTGATCCTGAATTTCCTTAGGAATACGTTCCACTTTCATCCAGCTCGTTTCTATATCCACGTCGTAAATGGATGTATTCTTTTTAATCCATCCACCAATACAAAAACATAGCAGTCGGCTGCCGTATCTTTTATTGTTACTGTAGGATCCTTATCTAATCCATCACCTTGCTCAAGATTTTGATATGTATTCTTTTGGACTCTTTCTGCTCTGTCTATTTCTTCTCCATTTTCATTAACCTGGGCTTCATCCAGTGTAATATCTGTATCATGCAATCCTTTTCCGACTGTGAATGTATTCGTTACTGCCTCTGACCGAGCTGTTAAAAGTGCCAGAGAACCACCTATTCCTATTGCTCCTACCAACGCTGCAACTACCATTAGTTTTGCAACTTTGTTTCTTTTCATAGGTCTTCCTCCTGTTGATCTTATTTTTAATTCCTTAGCTGAGTCAAATGCGTCTTTCCAGCTATCCATCTGATCTTCACTGTACTGTACCGCACATGCTTTTACTGTTATCTCTCCAATTTCTGTACCAAGATCTTCTGTCACTTCAGCTACATCTGGATTCATAGTAACGGTCTGAAAAATCGGATTTCCTAACTGAATGTACTCTCCCTCTGGAGTAGTATCTTCCAGATTTACAGTGTTGCCTGTATTTGCGACATAATATCCATCACCTTCTAAGCCCAACTTAGTCTCGTGCAATAAAGTTCCGTTTTCATCCGCAACTTTCATCCAATATGTCGTATCCCATCCACTAATGTCGTATGCCTGTACATCGTCTCCATCTGCATTTGATTTCATGATATTTTCCAAGGCATTAACTCCAGTTACACGTAAAAAAACATATGATTCTACAGATCCGGCCTTTAATCTAGCTGTTGGATCTTTTTTTTTTCTACATAACCAGGCGTCATGTTTTCGTATGTCTGATCTTCCTGTGTACGATCATCTGCTGTTCCATCCAACAGCCATTCATCAACAATTAAAGCCTGACCGTCTGTATCGTCAAATCCTTTCCCTACTGTAAACGTATTCTTTACATCATTTGATGTGGAAGACAGATATGCTAGTGTTCCTCCAATTCCTACCGCTGCCACCAATGCAACTGACATCATAGCCGCTACAACTTTTTTCTTCATACTCTTAACTCTCCTTTACCTTTTTGTTTTCTTTTTTTATTCCCATACGGTTTCCCGTTATAAGAATCATTTTCTTCTTTTTCTTCGTTTTGTTTTCAGGGCCTCCTCTTCCTCCGGCGAAAAGATTTCCGGCAGAAAAGTCAGCAGGATCATAGCAATCAATACCACACAGACTGCCAAGATTCCTTTCGGTGTCTTGATATTCATGCTGACATATCCAAGATATGGAATCTTAAAATGTTCTTTCCCAACAATTTCGGAATACGGAACAGGATTCCCATCATTAGCATTATTCGCATCGCCTTTGGTCGTCACTGTCTGCCCCTCCTTGTCGATCTCTACAATCCGGTGGGTTACGACGGTATTACTATCCAAGTGATAGGTGATCACATCCCCGACTTCCAGTGTGTTCGGATCCGCCTCTTTGACAAAAATCAGTGTGCCCACTGGATACTTTGGTTCCATACTTCCCGTTAACACCGCCATCTCTTCATACCCCATCAGTTTTGAGATAATCAGGAGCCCTGCTAGCACCGCCAGCGCCAACACGATGATACCAGATAAGATTCCGCAAATCCTTTTCAACATTGATCTTCTCCTTTATCCCTGATTCTGATCAGTCTTTCCATCTGCTTTTTAAATGCCTCTTTTATCTGCTCTATAGTCAAGCTATCGCTTGTTGATGTCGCCACGCAGGACTCTTCGTATACAAGGACGTCGAAGGATTCTGTCACCTCTTCTTTATTTTTTACTTCAAAAATAAGATCCTCTGTTTCTTCACCTGGCAAAAGTGTCTTAGTATAATAATAGAATCCATCCTGCTCCGCATTTTCAGTCCAATTTTGACCTTGAATCATGTAATCATCTTGTCCAAGTGCCTTTGCAGGAGAGATCACAATCCGTACCCTGACAAACGCCGCACTTTTTATCCGCTGTATTTTTTACCTGTATCGTTTTTTCAGCCCGTCTATTTCCTCTTTGATATTCGTTTCATGATCCGCAGCCTGAAAACTATTTACAACAGGTTTCGAAATTGCAGTAGATAATGCGATAGTAGTCCCGATACCAAGGATTACCACGACAAGCAGGATAGAAAGAACAAATTGTTTTTCATTTCGATTTTTCATATTTCTCTAATCCCCTCGACTACGCTCTGTTTTTGTCTTTCAATACTTCTTTTGAAATCGGAACCTGCTCAAAATGCCATCCATTCTCATCTTTTACCGCTCTATTCAAAAATGCGTCGGAATCAACTAGTTTCCCATTTTCGTTGTATTGATTTGTAAAAGTAAGTCCTACATGTTTTGCTGATAAATCTGTCATTGATGGATACTTTGCACTCTCACATCCGATATAGACGTTTGTATTAGTTCCCTCAATTTGAATCGGACAACTTGTATTCTGATCCTGTTCTACCTTAGTATTTTTATATCTAATTGTTGATAGTTCACGGATATTGTACTGTCCTTTTGGCAGTCCGCTTAAAATCTCAGCTTTCCCACTCTTTGCTCCTGCCCGAATGTAGATTGCCCGGTACCATTTTGTGTTATCGTCCGTTTTGGTAATTTCAAAAGTAAATGTTGCATCTTTTTTAGCGTTTTCTTCCAATTCCTTTGTAATTTGAATGGATCCGGTTACTACCTTTATCTCATATTTAGCAGTAGTACATACAGCACCATTCTTTGCTGTATTAATCGCGGTTAAACAATCATCCGGATTAGACTCCATTCCACTAACCGCAGTTCCAGTAGGCGTTACCTGAACCTCTACATAATAAGTAGTATCTTCCGCCGGATATTGAGCTCGTAATGCATCTTCACTTCCATCTGCTTTTCCATTTGCTTCTACTGGCTGCGTACACTCCGCATCATAATAGTAAGATACCGTAATATTCACATCGCTCGTCATATCAAAAGATTTATCGTCATACTTCGGAGTGATAAGTTGATCCTTTTTACTTTCGAAATATTTTTCCAACTTTTCACCGGCAAAAATGGTATCCTCTGCATCCTGCAATGTGTATCGAATTAATACATTAACTTTTGGCTGCGGAAAAGATACCGACACACCTGATGCTGTCACGCCAGATCCTTTCAAATTGGTTGTCACCCCTTTACCACCGATGTATTAATTTTTCGCCGTGTTGTGAATTGTCTGATGCCATGCATTTTCTTCGGAATCGAATATCCGATTGAAACCCCATCCCATGTTATTGTACTTCCATTTAATTTCCCGTTGTGTCCGTATGCTCCATTCGTAGCCAAGATTTCCCCACTCGAGTCTGTCACAATATCAAATCTATTGGTATCGACAATATCTTTTATCACTGTATTCTTGATTGATAAATTAATCTCCGCAAAGATTTCACTAAATGCTGCTTCCAATCCCTCCGGAGTTGTCGCTGTATATGCATATGCTGATCCATCTTCCGGATCTTTGGACGCCCATTTTTCAATACTTCTTCCTGCGTTGCCGCATTTTTTTCGTTATAAAGCCCTGCTGCAAAAATCGAAATTCCAGCCTGTTTTGCGGCACCAGCAGCATCTTCTGCCTCTCCCTTTGTCTGTGCTCCATCAGTAAACAGTACAATATAGTTTGGGTTTGTATTATTAGAGTTTTTTAACAATTTCGCCGCCGCTGAAATTCCTGCTCCCTGGTTCGTATCCCCATGTAATACTAACTTTCTTTTAAAAATCAGACAAGTCATATGAAGAAATATTCTGAAGAGATGTGTCTGCATAATAAACCTCTCCTGCAAAAGGAACGATTGCGATGTCGCTATTTGGTGATGAAACTTTTAGCTTATTCACAAACGCATCTATAGAATCTAACATGGCATTTAATTTTGTACGATCATCTTTCCCTCTAATATAAACTTCTGTTCCTCTTTTTATCGCAGTAGTATCCCACGTTTTCTCTCCATTACTTTTGGATTTAATAATATGCCAGTTGTTATCTTTTGAGTTGAATCCAATTGGTTTATATTCTTTTTCTCCTGAATCGAAATAATAATACTTGTAGTCATCCCAGCCATTTCCACCAGTCTGTAAATTATAGTCATTTCCATCTCTAATATCTTGAATTGTAACCTTTCCGCCACTTGGTGTTTCTAACATCCAAGGCATAGATCCCGATATATCCACTGTCAGCACAATATTTGCCGGGATATCTACCTGAACGTCATGCCATGCATATAAATCAATCTTATAAATTTCTTTTTTTCCAATCTACCAAGGAGGCAGTTTTTGTGTCCGCAAATGCTGCTGAACGGAATAGTTTTCAATAATGGGATACTCATTATCCCCAAATGCTTTAATCTCTGTACCATTTACATTGTACAATTTACCTGTTCCTGTCTCATCAATAACAAGTTTCCATTGTAAGTTTGCGGATCCCATATATCCATTTGGAGCTGTTTCCTTTATATAATAAGTGCCAGCTTTCAGGTTTTTGAAAATTACCTTTCCACTTTCATCAGATTTTACTTCTATTATCAGCTCTCCCAGTTCTCCGTCTTCTTTAGAAGCAAATAATTGAAATTCCACCCCTTGCATCGGTTGCTTTGTTTTATCATCCATCTTCTGAAACGTAAAATCTGATATTTTCTGCTCTTCCTCATGCCAGATAAATATTGTTTGGGTAACAATCTTCTGTTCTTCAGGCTTTACCGTTCTATTCGTATCTGTAACCTTAGCCAAATCATTCTCGGTTTCAATCTTTCCGTCATATGTTCCTAATGTCCAATAACCATTTGTCAAATTATTTGTTTCCTCGATATCAGAAACCTTTGTTGGCTTCTGGTTTTCCTTTACACTTTCAAACATCGGATCTTTTAGATATGATTTGTCCGTTTCCGCATTCATGTAATATACAGGGTAGTAGGTTTCTCCCGGCGTCTCTCCTCCATACAAATCGCAGCGGATTGCACTAATAGCATAAATGTCTTTAGTCTGATCTAATATTTTTACATAATGCTGATTTCTTGGTCCGTATGCTGGTGGTTCATGGTCCGCCGTCCATATACAGATGTATTTTCCATTTTCTATTCTAAAGTCTGTTCCAATTACCGATTGGTGCGGATGTCCATACTCTTGTCCTACCTGCTGACTATTGATATATTCTGGATATTGCTTAACCTTAGATTGGATTTTTTGTTTATTAGGTAAAGTTTCATCCTGCTCTGTCTGTTGTTGCTCCTGACTTTCCTCCTGTCCGTCCGCCTCTTTTGTTTCCTTTGCGCCTTCCACGCTTGCCGTCTCTTCTGTCTGCGTGGTCGCTTGTCCTGTGGTTTCCGTATCTGCCAGTGTCGACAGACTGGTCCCGAACATCAGGGACATACATAAGATCAGCGCTACCACACATTTCAGCTTCCCTTTCATATCCTCTTACCTCTCCTTCCTGTTCTCTGTTAAAATTCTGGTCTTTCCGTTCTTTTTTGCTCCTGTATTCTGATATTTTCCTTTTCCAGAGTGCAAAAAACCACATAATGTCAATTATGTGGTGTTCTGTTTTCAGCGTTTTCCCGTATTCATTCCCGTTGAAGCTAAATATCACTGTCCCATGACTTCGTTTTCCTACTATGTAAGTTGTCAGTCTTTTTATGATGCAAATTTTTAAGGAATTTTGATTGACGCGGCCGGACATTTATACTAGAATAGGTTATGAAATTGAGAATGATATGGCCTGATAAGTAAGACTGAAATTGTGATACCACATAATTGACATTATGTGGTTTTTTATTTTCCCATACAGTACTCAGATCTGTAGGATCGTAAGCCGCTCTAACTGCCGCTGGTAGATCTCCCCGGTGCTGGAGGTATAAATCCTCGTCACATTCAGACTGCTGTGCCCCAGGACGTCCGCCAGTCCCGCCATATCTTTTGTTGTCTGATAATATACTCTCGCAAATAAGTGGCGCAAATTATGGGGAAAGATCTTCTCACCTTTTACTCCTGCCTTTTCTTTCAACGCTTTCATCTCACTCCAGAGGTTGCTCCGATCTTTGGGTTTTCCACTATTGGTCACGAAGATGCAGCCTTTAATGATCTTTCGGAACTTCGCGAAGCACAAAAGCTTTTTCCGAATATCCGTCGTAAGAAAGATCCTTCTATACTTTCCTTTATTCCTCACTTCAATTCTGCCCCGTTTCACCTGCTCCACAGTAAAATAACGTAGCTCACTGACCCTGACTCCTGTGACCGCAATCGCCTCCATGATAAGCGCAAGCTGAATTTTCCCTGCGGATCGGGCCGCGCGTACAAGCCTTCTGTACTCTTTTGCGGTCAGCTCCTTCTCCTCCTGACGGAAAAGATTCTTCTGGGTCTTCACTCGCCTAACTTTCATCTGCCCGTATCCACAAAACTCTAGAAACTGATTCAGCGCCGCCAGCATGGAATTGACACTGCTGACCGCATAGCGTTCGATCAGCCATTCCTTATAGGAAAGAAGCCGTGCCTTATCCACGATTTTGTCCTCTCCAAGAAATTGTAAAAAGCATTTCAGATCTGTCCGGTATTTGCTGATTGTTGCCCCGGCATTCTCCCGCTCGTACAGATACGTCTCAAATTCCCGAGTTTTTTCCTCTGTTATATCCAATATCATTTTTTCATTCATGTTGATTCCTCCTCACCATTACATTGCCCGTTTTTCATTCTTCTATTAATATAAGATGGAAGAAAACCGGAAAAAGGTACAGAGGCGAAACTGTGCGACAAAAGAAACCTCGCCGTTATATCAAGAACATGCGGTGTTTTAAAAAGAAATACCGGCAGAGTGCTGATGCACTCTGCCGGTAGAAGAAATTTCCACAGACGAAAAAAGAGTTCTGAACCATCAGAACTCCTTTTGTACGTGGGTTAGAGGATTCGAACCCCCGACCTTTTGGTCCGTAGCCAAACGCTCTATCCAGCTGAGCTAAACCCACACAATGTAAAATTGTCTTGTCGCTTCAGGTATCTATTGTCCTTAGCAACAAAAATAATTTTACACGATAACCTTTGTTTTGTCAACTACTTTTTTCAATTTCTGCCCTGAAATTGTAACAATTCACATGACAACCTGGATTCTCCGCTATGGGGATTATACCGCCACATACACGAATAAATCCTCACTCACAGTAGAATGCCATATACAAAGTACACAAAAACCTTCCTTTTCAAATAAGATTGAACCCGAATTTTTGTGACTTTGTGCATGGCTGAACTGTTACCTGTAATTCTGCGAACCAGTTTTACCGGGCAATCTCCGCTCCATCCTGCACCTATTTCAGCAGTTCTTCTACCAGTTTCTTGACGTCTTCTGTCTGTGCCGGCTGGATTGCGGATTTCAGTGTCAGTACCGGCTCTACAATCTCCATGTTTTTTCATGGTCTCTACGATAGCTTTCATGTGTTTGCCCGCCATCGGAGCCCAGCTACCATTCTCCACAGGGCGATCTTTTTATTCTGGAGATTGAGTGCTTTCATATCATTGAGGAAATGCTCTACCGGCGCAAACAGCCCTGCGTTGTAAGTCGGGGCTGCCACCAGGATTCGGCTATAACGGAATGCCTCCGCAATCAGGTAAGAACAATCCGTCACAGACGCATCATAGACCTTGATATTCTTCATGCCCTGCTCCACCATCTCTGCTGCCAGCACTTCAACCGCATTCTCGGTATTGCCATACATAGATCCATAGACAAGAAGTACCCCGTCCTCTTCCGCCTCATATCGGCTCCACTGGTCATATTTCTCAAGAAGCAGATCCAGATCACTTCTCCATACCGGTCCGTGAAGCGGACAGATCATATCGATCTCAATCCCTGCCGCCTTTTTCAAAAGCGCCTGCACCTGAGGGCCATATTTCCCGACAATATTCGTATAATATCTTCTTGCATCCGCCATCCAGATGGCATCAAAGAAGATCTCGTCATCAAAGAGTGCGCCGTTTAAAGCACCAAAAGTACCAAATGCGTCTGCGGAAAAGAGAATCTTCTCTTTGGACTCATAGCTTACCATAACTTCCGGCCAGTGTACCATCGGCGCAGTCACAAACGTAAGCTCATGCTCACCTAAAGGCAGCTTATCCCCTTCCTTTACGAGAAGTGTATGCTTTGCCTTTGTTCCGGAGTAAAACTGTCCGATCATCTGCATGGTCTTGGCGTTCCCCACAACGGTAACGTCTGGATACTTCTCAATGATGGCTGCGATATTGGCACAGTGATCCGGCTCCATGTGTTGTACCACCAGATAGTCAAGTGCCCGTCCGTCCAGCACAGCAGCAACATTTTCCATAAACCTCTCTGCCACAGAGCTGTCCGCTGTGTCCATCAGTGCTGTCTTCCCGTCAAGGATTACATATGAATTGTAGGACACTCCTCTTGGAATCGGGAACATATTTTCAAATTTCGCCAGTCTTCTGTCATTTGCTCCAACCCAATAAATTCCATCTGTTACTTTTCTAGTACACTGCATCATTCACTCTTCCTTTCCTTTATTCCGACTTTTTTCTTCTGTCTCCATTAATATTCCACTTGCCGATCACCTGACTGACATTGTAAACTGTCACAAATGCCTGGATCTCTGACCGGTGAAGATAGTTCAAAAGCTGTTTGTATTCGCTTGGCGTCATAATCGTGACAAGCTCCGTCTTTTCCTTCCCGTCATATCCGCCCTTGGCTGTATAGATCGTCACGCCCCGGATCAGCTCCTGCATAATATATTTCTGTATCCTCGCATATTCATCTGAGAGAATACAGATTTTCTTTCTCCGGTTAAATCCATCGATAAAGTAATCGACGGCAAGTCCGTTTGCGTAAGTCCCGAGCACGCTGACCACCAGCGTCCCAATATCGTAGACGAGGATGGAAGTCACTGCCGTAACCATGCCCGCAATGGTGACCGCCTTTCCAATATCCGCTCTGGTATACTTGCTGATGATCTTTGCGATGACGTCCAGACCTCCTGACGAAGCGTTGACATTAAATAAAATTGCCTGTCCCAGGGCAATAATCAGTATGTACGAGACCAGATCGTAAACACTGTTCCCCGTGAGCGATTCCGTAACCGGAAAGAGCCGCTCAAAAATCCACAAAAATACCGGGAGTAGAAGTGACGTGTAAATCGTCTTTGCCCCAAATTCCTTCCCGATAAAGAGAAAACCTGCCATCAGCAGTACAACATTTAAGATAAATGTGATCGTCGACATCTGCATATGCAGAAGCTCTGCAAGTACCATCGCAAGGCCGGAGATACTTCCCACGACGATCTTGCTCGGCACCAGAAAAAAGTATACCGCTGCAGAAACGATGAGCATCGCGCAGGTAATCAATACTCCCTCTTTTACAATTCCTTGTTTCCCCATATTCCTTCCTCTTTTTCATCTGCCAGTCTCTTTTCTATTATAGCAATCTCACTTTGATTTACAACAGAAAAATCGTGATTTTTGTTCTTTCTCAAGCACGTATGGCAGCCATATGAATATGATCCTCCCACTTACCATTGATCCTGAAATATTCCCGGAAATATCCCTCTTTTTTGTATCCGCATTTCTCCAGAATCCGTAAAGACGCCCTATTTTCCGTCATCACATCCGCTTCCATCCGGTGAAGTGACAGCTCCTCAAATCCGATCCTCGTCCCCTCTTTCGCGGCTTCGGTTCCGAAGCCTTCCCCTGCCGTTCTCCGCCGATGCGGTAGCCAAGCACCCCGGAGCAGAGGTTCCCATACTGGATCCGGCTCAAAGATAAGGTCCCGATCACCGTGTGGGGTTTTCTTTTTCAAAGAGATAGTAGGAGTACCACTCCCCTTTTCTTGCGTTCTCCCTTTGGATGTCCAGCCAGATCTTTTGAAACTCCGGGCAAAAAAACTCCTCCGGACGCCGCTCTTCATAACGTTCCAGCATCTTACGGTTTCTGAAAAAAAACTCCGCCGTCATATCGGCAAACTCAGGATCCGCCAACCTTACCATCATCCGATCTGTCGTATAACATTTTCTCATCGTCTCTCCTTTTAGCCCCGCACGGAAAAATCAGCCTCATCGTCTACCGTCGGAATCTGGATCATCTCGGTTTTTTCGATACGGATAAACCGGTCAGAATGTAATTCCTGAAACAGACGCTCTATCATCACACTGTTTCCCTGCACTTCCATCTCTACATTGCCATTATACATATTCCTCACCCATCCGGTCAGATGCAGGTCCTTTGCCGTCTGCACCGCCCGCCAGCGAAATCCGACTCCCTGTACTCTACCGTAAAATATACATGCTTTCTGATGAACATTTCTCCAGACTCCTTTCTTTTGCTCTCCCTGATAGAGGGCTTTCTGTTTTATATAACAATTCAGCCATAACAGCCGGATCCGCCGTCACACGGCTGAACTGTTTCGTTTTTATTATGCCACAAACCTCTTTTTTTGCTATAATCAAACAGAAAGGAGTTTTGAATTTATGAAACATGCATCAGATTTAAGGAAACAACTATTATCCATACACCGGAAAAGCTATCCTGCATACAAATCGTTGAAAGGACTGTATGAATTTGGAGACTATACGCTCTCCATTGATCATGTGCAGGGAGACCCTTTTGCTTCTCCATCTCACGTGACGATCCAGATCCCGTTTTCCGTCCACCGGTTCCCAAAAGATCTGTACCAGACACCCGAAACGAAGACCGCGTTTGAGGACCATTTACTGCGGCGCTTTGCCTCCCAGATCCACAAGTTCAGTTTCCAGGCGAAAGGTTCCGGAAAGAGCGGTCTCCTTTCCGTAAGCGGCTGCGGTCAGGAAATCCTCTCCCGGACAGCCTGCGAGATCCGCACACCAGGCGACGGAGTACTGATTTTCCGTTTCCATGTAGGTTTTCCTGCCAACGGGCGAACCATTAACGCTACAGAGCTTGAGAAGATCCTCTTTGACTTCCTTCCGTCCTGTGTGGAGCACTCCTGTCTCTATCGGACGTGCGACAAGAAAAAGCTGACGGAGACCTTTGAGCTTGCCGAGGATCAGACTTTCATCCGGCAGGAACTTTCCCGCCTGGATCTTGCGGCTTTCGTTGCGGATGGGTCTGTTCTGCCTCGCCAGAGCGGCGTATCCGATCTCCCGATGAAAGACAGCGTCGTCTTCTCCTCGCCGGACTCGCTTCGGGTGACTCTCACGCTTCCGCACAAAGGAAAACTAAGCGGTATGGGAATTCCACGGGGCATCACCCTGATCGTAGGCGGCGGCTACCATGGAAAATCTACACTGCTAAAAGCACTGGAAACCGGAGTCTACCCACACATCGCAGGAGACGGCAGGGAATATGTCATCACCGACGCCACCGCCGTCAAGCTCCGTTCCGAGGATGGACGTGTTGTCAAAAACGTGGATATCTCCCTCTTCATCAATGATCTTCCAAACAAGCGGGATACCACGACATTTTCCACTCTGGATGCCAGCGGCAGTACGTCTCAGGCCGCCGGAACCGTGGAGAGCATGGAGGCAAACAGCCGTCTCTTTCTCATTGACGAGGACACCTCCGCCACTAATTTTATGGTCCGGGATACGTTTATGCAGCAGGTCATCAGCCGGGAAAAAGAACCCATCACTCCGTTTCTGGAGCGTGCCGGAGATCTCTATGAGAAAGCCGGAATCTCCACGATCCTGGTAGCCGGAAGTTCGGGGCTTTCTTTCACATTGCGGACACGGTGATCCAGATGGACTGCTACCATCCTGTCGATATTACATCAAAGGTGAAAGAGCTCTGCCGGGATTACCCGCTCTCTCCATCTTCCCCGGCTCCATTTCGGATGCCTTCGGCAAAACGGATCTTCGCATGGCCATCTAAAAAACAGGCGGACCGCCGGGACGGCAAAATCCGCCAGCGCTCCAAGGATGTATTCTCGATTGGAAAAGAAGAGGTTGACCTGCGCTATGTGGAACAGATCAAAGATTACGAGCAGACGGCGACCCTTGCTTTCCTTCTTGGCTACGCAAAAGATCACTACTCTGACGGAAAAAAACAATCCCGGAAATCGCCGCTATGCTCTATGAAGAATTACAGCAAAACGGGTATTCCGGGTTTTTCAGACATTCTTATATTCCGGGAGGCTACGCTCTTCCAAGGCTTCAGGAGATCCACGCCTGCCTGAACCGCTACCGTGGATCCGCTAACCGGTAATCAATTTCAGAATGGCCAGCAGGACGGAAAATACAGCTACACCTTTTTTCAGCACATCCGGACGAATCAGGGAGGTATTTTTGCTTCCAATCCAGACGCCAATCCCGTGGCTTACAAGGCTTAAAGGCAGAAGCAAAAAGAAGATCCCCAGGCCTGCATCCCATAGCATATCCGATACTGGATGGGACCGCAATAAAAATAGAATTAAAAAGGGCGATTCCTACCGCTGTCTTGACCGGAACGCCAAAGACAACGAGCAGCGGCATGACCAGGATTGGACCACCTGCCCCGGAGAGGGCGCAGATCAGACCAGTCACCGCTCCAAAAGCCAGCCAGAACCAAAGAGGCATCTTTTGTCCTGGCCGGCTTTTTTTTTCTCTCTTCCTTTTCATCTTTCCGAAGTAAAATAGAGATTCCAGAAAGCAGTACAACCAGATACAGTATCTTCTTAACAATTCCCTCCTCCATGAGAAGATTGAGCCGTACACCTCCCACAGCGCCTACGAAGCTTCCCATACTGATCCAGACCGCAAGCTTCAGATTCAGGTTCTTGGCACGGTAGTAGTTGTAGGCGCCTAAAATCCCGGAAATCAGGAAGGCGAAAAAGCTCAGTGCAAGCCCCTGCGCAGACGACATCCCCAAAAATCCGGAATACAGCATCGGCAGGAGAAATCCTGCGATCCCGGTCAACCCGATCATGCCTCCAATCAGAAAGTTTCCCACTATAATAATCAGATACTCCATCTTTATACTCCTTTAGTAAATGCCCGGGCTTCCCGGCGTATTTCTCTTCATCAAGCGTCAAAATTTCACGGTTTTTCATCAACATCCTACCGCCTACAATCACGTTCTTTACATCTTCTGCACTGACGCTCTCCACAAGTGTGTTGGAAATCACCCCGTGAATCCACAGATGCGGTGCATCCAAGTCAATTCCAATCAGATCCGCCCTCTTTCCAACAGCGATCGTTCCCGTCTCTTCCCCAAGGCAGGCCGCTCCTCCTTTCGTCACCATATCCAGAATGGTCTTTGCAGGCATAATAGCCGGCTCCGCAAGCGGTACTCCACAAGTCACGTTCATCACGGAACGGAAGATTCGCATCTCATTCCAGAGACTTAATCCTCCATGTGCCGCCCCATCCGTCCCGATCCCCACCGGAATCTGCCTTCTGAGAAGCGACGGCGTCTCCGGCACAGCTTTTCCGCAGTTACTGAACGGGCAATGACAAATTCGCACTTGTCTGTCGCACATGAGATCCTTTTCCTCCTCCGATAAGAGCAGACTGTGAGCTCCCAAAAACCACGGTCCCAGAATCCCTTTGGCATCCAGAAATTCATACGGACGTTTCTGGAAACGGGACAAAAACGGGGTAATCTCTCCCGGATACTCATTCATATGAGCCTGCAATGTCGTCCCTTTTTCCCTGGCCCGTATTGCCGCTCTCTCTATCAGATCTTCTGAGCAGGAAATCAGAGAGCGAAGAGAATAGAATACTTTCAGATTCCCCTTCCCATGGAACCGCTCAAACAATATATCGGTCTTTTCGATGGCCTCCTCTGCGGTCATAGCAATAGAGGCCGGCAGTCCTTCCTCATCCATCGTGGATACCGAGAGTGCTCCCCTCAGCCCGCTCGTTTCATACACCTCGGCCGCCTTATCCATAAAATAACTTCCTGCGTCGATGAAACCGCACGTCCCGCTCCGGATCATATCCAATGCCGCAAGCTCGGCGCTCAAACGCATCTTCTCTTCATTTAATGTACTTTCAAAAGGAAGCATAATCCGCTTCCAGATCATCGGCATAGCGTCCAGCACCCGTCCCCGCAAAAGCTGCTGTCCTGTGTGCATATGGGAGTCGATAAATCCCGGAAGATAAAGCATCTCCCTCCATCTACCGTCTCATTTGCTTCATAAACCGTTTCACTGTCTCCATGTTTGCGGATCTCCACAATCACACCGTCCCGGATGACAATATCACGCCCCCGGACTCTCTCCCAGTTCTCGTCCAGGAAGTCTACATTCATAAGAAGAAGATCTGCCTTTTGTGTTCTCATATCTTCATTTCTCCTTGCTTTCACCTTTGTTTCCTGTCTGTTAAATGGCATGAGTCAGTGACAGAATGATCTGTGCGATCAGGGCGGATCCTAAGAACGTCCCCGTCATTACCAGAATTCCTATCAGGATCATCTTCCACCCCTGCTTTAAAAAAGACTTGATCTGGTCGCTGATGGAAATTCCGGCAAATGCTCCAACCATCGTAAGCGGCGCCGTGAAGTTAATCTTGTTGACCGCTTCGATGACCCCCTCTCTCACCGGAGAAATCGGACAGGCCACTAAAAGACCCAAAATCGAACAATATGCAATAATCGGAAGCTTTAATGGCACAAGCTTACTGATCACTACTGCCACAAGAGAGATGGCAAGAAGAATCAGAATACCCGGAAGCGAATCCATAAAATTCACATCGAATCCAACAAAATTCGCAAGGCCGATTCCAAGACCTGCAACAACAAACATGACAGCCCACTCGATATATCTCATCTATGCTTCCTCCACTTTTTCTTCTTTTCTCATCAATACTTCACTTGGCTCGTGTCTTAATTTGGCAAATTTTGGCTCCATCCAGGTATATAATTTTCTGCAAAGGGGAATTCCTACAAAAATTGCCACATAGATTCCTGTCAGCCCGGACAGCGTCTCACTTGTACTTGCAAGTGCGGAAAGCTCCGCCGCCATATCCGGATAGACAGCCGTGATACTTGCCGTCGCACTTGCCATCAGAATTCCCGCCCGACTCCGGATGCCATTCCAAGTGCATATGGATGGAAGATTCCCGCTGCCGCCGTCATCGTGGCAAGGAACCCAAAATAGATCGTCCCGACCATACCGCCGACGACGTAGATGGAAAGACTTCCTCTTGCCTCCGGAGAATCCGGCCCGAACAAATCCGTAACCAGGGCAAGATTGGACTCCCGATTGATGGAATGGGTCGCGCCGATGGCCTCTCTTTTGAGCCCCAGCAGAAGCGCAAACGGCAACGCCAGGAAAATGGTTCCTAAGTTTCCGATCTCCTGCAACAAAAGTGCCGGTCCCGCCGACAGTACGACCTCAATGCTGGCGCCCGCATTGATTCCAAGCTTTGCGATAAACGGGCAGATTGCAACGATCACCAGTTTTGACGCCGCCTTCACTTCTTTCTTTTTAAAAACTTCAGTATCTCAGGCCCGGACAGCACACCCAAAATCAGGGCATAAAAAATAGGGAATAAAATCAATTTTCCCGGCCCCAGCGGAATTTCGATCTGCCCAATAGCGTCCGCAATCAAAATAAACACAAATGCGGCAAAAATGATACGGTATTCATTTTTTATTCTTGCTTTTAATGACGGATATTGAAATGTCTCCTTCTTCATCTCTCTTTCTCCTCCTAAATTTTCTACTCCGTCATCTTAGCATAGACTTTTTCCAAAAAAAGGACAGATGAGCTGTTTTCCATACTTTTTGTAGTATACTGTAAAAAATGTCGAAAGAAGGAACAGGAATGACGCTGGAAGAACTTTGCGCCCGTGTGCCGGAGCTTAATAACTACCTGAAATTTATGCCCCAGGAGTTGAGCGAACGTTACTGGATTCACACCTACCCGGAAGGAACCATCATCCATCAAAAGGATGAGCTTTTAGAATACTTCGGTATTGTCTGCGAGGGCTCCCACCGTGTAATCAACGAGTTTGAAAACGGTAATGTCTACATGATAGAGCGGAACGATCCTATCGACTTTGTCGGGGAAGTCACCATCCTGGCAGAAAAAGAACGTACTTCCGTGACGATTGAGACGCTAACCGAATGTACAGTACTCTATTTTTCCAGAAAAGACTTTGAAAACTGGATTGCACATGACATCCATTTTCTGAGGCTCGTTTCCCGGAAAGTAGCCTATAAGCTCTACCGTTCCTCATACAACCGGGGCAGTAAACTATTCTACCCGCCCCAGTATCTGCTCCTGGATTATCTCGTCAAATATCTCAACGAAGTGAAAAAACAATCCGGCATCATTCCGAAAACCCGCCAACAGCTTTACGAGGAAATCGGTATCTCCGTTAAGACATTAAATCGTACGATCCAGAAACTAAAAGCGGAAGAACTTGTCAGCACAGTCAAGGGAAAGCTGTATTTAAGTACTGAACAGGTGCAGGCCGCCCGCGACTACCTGGAAGAAAAACGTCATATGAGCAAGTAACATTCTTTTCCCATATCGTTCTTTCACTGTCGGTTGCTTCCCGGCAAAGCAGAAAATATTTCTGTTACATCAAAACAGCAGCCCCACATTTGTGGAAAGCTGCCGTTTTAATTTCATCCATGATATATCGTGTACTTTCTGCCGTATGATTTGTCTCTATGATTCCTGTGACAGATCCAGACTTCTGACTCTGTTTCTTATCGGAAGAACGAACGTTGGAGAAACGGAAAGCTCATCGACGCCCATTCTCAGGAATGTCTCCGTCAGCTCGAGATCCGCTCCAAGTTCTCCGCAGATGCCGACCCACGCGCCGCCTTTATGACCATTTTCGATCGTCATCCGGATCAACTTCAGCACAGCCGGGTGGTGTGCATCGTAGAATTCGTCGAGCTTCGGATTCTGCCTGTCGATGGCCAGTGTGTACTGGGTCAGATCGTTAGTACCGATACTGAAGAAATCCACTTCCTTCGCCAGCTCTGCACTCATCATGACAGCAGCCGGTGTCTCGATCATCACACCGATCTCTACATCCTTGAACGGAATCCCCTGCTCTCTTAATTCGTCCTTTACTTCTTTCAGAATCTGTTTGATCTTCCTGACCTCATCAACAGCAATAATCATCGGGAACATGATGGAAATATTGCCATACGCACTTGCGCGGAGCAACGCCCGAAGCTGTGTCTTGAAGATCTCCGGTCTGGTCAGACAAATACGGATTGCACGATATCCAAGCGCCGGATTTTCTTCCTTATCCAGTTCAAAATAGTCCACCTGCTTGTCAGCACCGATGTCCAATGTCCGGATAATAACTTTCTTTCCAGCCATATTCTCTGCTACGGTCTTGTATGCATTGAACTGCTCATTCTCCGTCGGATATGTGTCAGATTCCAGATATAAGAACTCGCTCCGGAACAGTCAATTCCTTCCGCGTCATTCATCAGAACTGCCGCTGTATCCGCTACGCTTCCGATATTGGCGTACAGATGAATCTCCTTTCCGTCCTTTGTGATCGTCTTTTCACCCTTTAAAGCCTTGAGAAGTTTCTGCTTCTCCTCCTCTTCCGCAACTGCCTTCTGTGCTTTTTTTCGATTTCTTCCTCGTCCGGATCGATAATGACGCATCCTGCATAACCATCCACGATCGCCATGTGTCCGTGCCATTCCTTCTTGATCGGCACACCAATAATCGCCGGAATATTCATCGTTCTTGCCAGAATCGCCGTATGGGAATTGGAAGACCCATGCTCTGTAACGAATGCAAGAAGCTTTGACTTGTCCATCTGAACCGTCTCGCTCGGCGCCAGATCATCGGCCACCAGGATCACCGGCTCATCCAGATTACCCATATCATTGTCCACACCGGACAAAACCGAAACAAGACGCTCGGAAATATCCTTCACGTCCGCCGCACGCGCCTTCATATAGTCGTCGTCCATCTCTGCGAACATAGTGGAAAAATTATCCCCGGTCATGGCTACCGCATATTCCGCATTGACACTTTGGGATTCGATCATATTCTGGATGGATCCATTATAATCCAGATCATCAATCATCATCATATGCACTTCAAAAATCGCAGCTCGGAATCTCCTACCTCTTGCAGCGCCTTCTCATACAGATTCTGTAACTGCGCTTTCGCCGTCTCCTTGGCATGTTCAAAACGATCCAGCTCCGTCTTCGCATCCTCGATCTTCGTTCTCTTTACCACTGCCGTGTTTTTCTCATAGAAGAATATTTTCCCGATAGCTACCTTTCGGAAAATTGATTTCCCCGCAAACTTCTCCATATCACTATACTCCTTTTATAATACTTACTCTACCTTTTCAGAAATACTCCGCTCCTATTCTATTTGATAATTCCCGCCTCTGTCAGTTTCGTCTCAATCTCAGAAGCAGAAATCACATTTTGCAGGGCAACCAGTTTCGCACCTTTCTTCTCTGCCTCCGCAAACATATCCGCAAAATGCTGCGCGCAGATCACAACATCATACTGCAGCGCAGTCTCTTTGCCCTCGGAAATCGGACAATGATGAACCGTCGCAGCCTCAATCCCATGTTTTTTCAGTACCTTTTCCAGCGCCATCTGAGCCATCAAACTGGAACCAGCCCCATTCGCACAACAAACTAAGAAATTTAAACTTTTTATCTGCCATCTTTTAAGCTCTCTCTCTCAATCTTATGCTTTCTATTCTACCACATAACAAAAAATTTTTAATCCTTTTAATGAATTTTGCCCATAATTCTTCGCCTTCTTTGACTTCCTTTTGGCATGTTTTCAAAAATTGGGGACAAAAAAGCTCCGCCTCCCTCTTTTACAGAGAAACCGGAACTCTATTCTTTAATAATCCTTCATTTCCTGCACAATCGGCTGCTTTCTTCCTATAAGAAGCATCACTGCTCCGATGGCAAAAATAAAAATAGAAATAAACTGTGAAGTCGATATCACTCCGACACTTCCCCTCTCCAGGTCTCCCCGGAAAAACTCCAGAATAAAACGCCCGGTGCTGTAAAAAGCAGGTAACATCCGGCGACTGTCTTCTCTTTCTTTGCCCTCCTTGCAATCAAACAGAGTACAATACAGTTCAGAAAATCCAGAATACTAGAATAAATCTGTGTCGGTATAAGAGCCACGCCATTGGGCGCAATATCAGATGAGTGGAATGTGATAGAACAAGAAGAATCTGTCTCTTTCCCATAGCAGCATCCTGCCAGCAGACACCCGATCCGGCCGAATCCCTGGGCCAACGCAATCGCCGGAGCAATCAGATCAAAATATCTCCAGAAACGCTCCTTCTTCACTCTGCAAACCACATATCCGGCAATAACACCTCCGATGATCCCTCCGTAGACCACAAATCCATCCCTCTGGTCCACGATGACGCCCGGATCCTTGATAATCTGATCCAGGATTGTCAGATAATACATTAGCTTTGCTCCCAGAAGCCCGAAGACCACGGAGCTCAAAAACAGAGAGAATACAATATCTGTATTCATTTTATATTTTCTTGCACGGTATTCGGTCATCAGATAGGCTGTAATAAATCCGATCCCAATCATCAGACCGTATCCGTGGACAGTCAATCCGCCAATCGTTAACAAGTCATTCTTCATATTTGTTCACCTGATCAGTCGAAATATTTATTCAAAATATTCGTTCTGTCCTTTCTCCCTCATTCTCTGTCTCAGTCGTCGAAGCGCCTTGCTTTCAATCTGCCGGATCCGCTCTCTTGTCAAATTCATCTTCTGTCCGACTTCCTCTAATGTGTAAACACGCTCCCCGTTCATACCAAACCTCATACGGATAACTTCCTGCTCGCGCTCCGGCAAAATATTCAAGAGCTCCTCGATCTCTTCTCCGACAATCGTAGAAATTGCCGCCGTTTCCGGCTGCTGGGCATTGCTGTCCTCGATGAAATTCTCAAGGCTGCTGTCCTCTTCCTCGCCCACCGGCGTTTCCAGAGAAACCGGCGTCCTGGCATAGGCCAGAATCTCCCGTACCTCCTCCTCGGATTTATCCCCTAGCTTCGCGGCAATCTCCGCCGGATTAGCCTCTCTTCCAAGCTCTGTCATCAGTTCCTTGGATGCCCTGCGTACCTTTGTGATATTCTCAGACATATGTACCGGCACCCGAATCGTCCTCGACTGGTCTGCAATCGCGCGGATCATGGACTGCTTGATCCACCAGGATGCATAGGTCGAAAACCGGTAGCCCTTCTGATAATCAAACTTCTCCACTGCCCTCATCAGTCCGATATTGCCTTCCTGAATTAGATCCATCAACTGAAGTCCGTGTCCCACATACTTCTTGGCAATCGAAACTACAAGACGGAGATTGGACTCCTCCATTATCTTCTTGGCCTCCAGGTCCCCATCAGCGATCCTCTTCGCAAGCTCCTGCTCCTCCTCCGGAGTCAAAAGCGGAATCCGGTTGATCTCATTCAAATACATCCGGATCGAATCCCCTGCGCTGTCGCCATACACTTTCGAGTCTGCGGAATCCGCCTCATTATCCTGAATCTCCTCATCCTCGGCGCTCTCCAGGAGTCTTTGCTCTTCTTCCTTAATATCGTCTGGAGATAAGATCTTTTTCTTTCTTTTTTCTTCCACAATTGCCCTGCCCTTTCTTCTGCCTGACCCCTGCTATGATGATCACATCTGAAATCTTCTCTTCAGAGGGTGTTTGCATGAACTCTCACTACGCTTCTCCTGTACAAACAACGAGCAGCCGGCTGTTCATCAGCCGGCTGCTATTTTTAGCTTTTGAAGCTATCTTGTCAAAACCAGCAATGTCTTCACTATATTGTACCATGACTGACTGATTTCATACAAGAATCTAATCCGTTTTTCTTATTTTACCAGTGCCATTCTTCCGTTTACGGAAAGGTTGGGAAGATGCTCAAAATACAGGCGATTTTCTCTCTCCGAATATTTCAGCTCCACCGGAATCCAGCCTCTCGCAACATTAATATATAGATACTGTCCCGGCTTGATCACTTTTTTCTCCCCCGTTCAGAGCTGATAATACACAAACATTTCCGTCTTTTTCGGTCTTTAAGAAACCTGTCAACAAAAAAATACCTCCTTATCACCACTCTGTTCATCTAAATATCGTCGATATCCCTTTTTACGATACGAATTATATCAGATGAATATGACCGATTTATGGATAAAATATAAATCATTTCTAAGATTTTCCTTACATTCCCATTATTTATGTATGATTTTTCTCATTCCAGAACCACAAAATTTGTGAGGAATAATTTGAAATCCTCTTTTCTCATAAAAGGCCTCTTTCCCCTTTTCGGCAATTAATTGGACACTGGTGCGCCCACCAACCGGCGTTTGCCTATCTACATATTCCACTATCATTTCAAATATTTTACTGCCGATCCCCATTTGCTGACAGTCTGGCCGTACTACTACATCCACTATCACATAATATAATCCGTCGCCTATCAATCTTCCCATTCCAACTGCTTGATGATTCTTATAGGCCACAACTGTATATAAACTTCTTTTTAATATTTCTTGTATTTGTATTTTAGGAAAATTCTTCCACCCTACACTTTCTCTAAGGCTACAATACTCTTCGTAAGTCAACGAATTCTCTTGATAGTTCATACTAAAATTTCCTCCTATTGTCTCATTATCTCATGCGAATAAAGAGCATAATTATTTCAATTCTTTATGTACTCTACACAAGAGAAAATGTCAGAAAATCCTGGCCTTCTGCCCGAACAATTTCAAATCCGGCATCTTCAAAATTTTGACGCTGTTCTTCCAAATTCAGATGTGGAAATGGTTTACACGTTTTAGGTAATACCATTTCCACTAAATCTCTATCATTATCTCCGCCTACCTGTTCTGTAATGAATACCTCATTTGGATGTAATATCCGAAACAACTCCTTGCCATCAAAATCTCCATGTCTATTAAAAATTAAATTTAATCCATCATATTTAAGTCTTTTTTTAATACCGCCTGACAATCTTTTCATAATCCCACGGTAAATCATTTTCTTCTTCATATCTGCCCTGAATATGCGAAAAATCTCAGCCATGGATATATGCGATTTCTTCTTCCTGTTTCCAGATGTTTCTCAAATTTGCTCTATTCATAAAACTTGTCTCCTCTTATTCCAATCAGGCACTATTCTATAATATAAGCCAACAATGATCCCAGATACAATCTGCAGCCCATTTTAAAACTGTACCGAGTAAGCCATTCGCTTCATCATCTCCAACCTCCGGCAAACAAACCTTTTCTTAACTTCTATTTCCCACAGTATAATTCTATTTCTTTAGTTACGCAATTAAAAAAGATATACCGACTTTCTGATATCTGCACATCTTTTTACTCCATTATACTACTGTAAGATGGAACAATTATAATTAAAAATAAGAGAAACGCTGTAAATTCAACGTTTCTCCTACTTTTTACTAATGCCGCAGACCGGAATCGAACCGTTTTAAGTAATCAAAAATACTGATAGAAAGGGGCTTTGGAGACTTCATCACGGTTGCGGTGTTCAAACGTTGTTCCAATAAAACTGGGATTCATCTAATCATTTTGAACATTCCCGGCCCATCCCATTCACAAGGTCTTTCTTCAAATCCCTTTTTCTTGTAAAACAAGAGTGCATCTTTCGTACTAATCAATTCTAAACTGACAGCCCAATCAGGATTGATATTTTCTCTTATATAATTTTCTAAACATTCAATTAGCAACGTTCCTACTCCCATTGCCTGATAGTCTGGTATTACAACAAAATCCTTGATATAGAATGACATACCCCCATCTCCAATCAACCGCACCATTCCTACCGGCTGTTTTTTATCATAAGCTGTAAATGTTGCGATAGTATTGCTTAAAGCCTTTTCAACTTGTCCAATACATGGCGCTTCCCATCCAACTGACGTGTATAAATCCAGAAACAGTTCTGGCGTTAGTGTATTTATTCTCACTTCCATAACTACTCTCCTTAAATTTATGGCTTCAATCATTTAACTTAGTCAAAACGCAAGAGGGATTATATAAAAAATCTGTTTGAATAACTTCCCGTTTGCTTAACTACTATTCAGTATAATCTAAATATATTCAACACACAAGAAAAAAAATATGCAGAACTTTCACATCTCCACATGCCCTTTTCCACACTGTATCAACTCTAAGCACAGTCTGCTTTCCATATTCCCTTGTTCATGTTTTCCCCTAACCAACGTCCCACAGGGTGCCCAGAGTGACGATTCCTAATAGGGCAAGCGGGCGGCTTGGAAGTCATTCCTATTCTACAACATACTTCATATTTGCTTCTCTTCGCCCCTCATATTTGTCTTTGGATAAAAGTTTATCGAGGAATCCCGCCACTTCTTCCATAGCAACGCTGTCTATCAAATCCAGCTTCATCAATTTTTTGAAAAAAAAAATCAGCACCACCCGTCTTGGTGTGCTACCCGTCAAGAGGACAATGAAAAATAACAAATTTTCCTTCCGTCAGCCGATGATTTCGGCTGACGGCAATTTTACGTTGCATAGGTTGCAGATTCATGAAATTTCATCGGTGTCATTACGTGCAACTTGCGTTGCAGGCGTCGATTGTTATAATAATCAATATAGTCTCTTATCTTTTGAATTAGTTCTTCCCGATCTGTAAATTGGTTCCCGTAATACATCTCTCGTTTTAGAATCCCCAAAACCCTTCCATCGGTCCATTATCAATACAATGGGCAACTCTGGACATACTTTGTTTCATATGATGTTTCTTCAGTCGATTATAAAATACTTGACTTGTATACTGAAATGCGCGATCCGAATGAAGCAATGGGTGGGCTTCTGGCTCTTTTTCACTGCTTCATCAAAAGTATCCATAACCAGGGTATTATCATTATGATCACTGATTTTAAATGATACAATCCTTCTGTCATACAAATCCAAAATGGCACTTAAATAAATTTTGCGTGTCTCGATACCTTTATAATATTTAAACTCGGATACATCGGTGAGCCATTTCTCATTCGGTTTATCCGCATGAAAATCCCGATTCAGGAAATTTTCTGCGATGTGAGCAGGATTCGTGTCTGCTTTTATGCAACTTTTGGTCTCCATTTGATGGAAGACTGTACTCCTATCTTCTGATAGATACGAAAAACACGCTTATCGTTTACTGGGATTCCATAATTCACATCCAATTCGTCCCTTATACGGCGATATCCCATATCTGGATGTAATTGATAGATTTCCTTAATCTTTTCTGCTATATGCTCATTTTCAAGTTCATTATCACTTTTGGATGTTTCAGCCAATGATAATAAGCGGATCGAGTTACTCCCAGATATTCGCACATCTTTTGATTGAATAACCTTTTGTCTCGGATAATTCTTTTATTGCCAGATATTCGTATAATTTATGTGTTAAAGAAAGCGATCCCCCTTTCTAATTCCCTTACTTTTTTAACAGGTCATTCTCCATTTGTAAGTCTCTGTTTTTTCGCTCGAGTTCAGCTATACGATCCCTTAACTCTTCTTCTGGTGTACGACTTGGCTCGATCCGGCGCGTTTGCCCCTCCTGTCTTCCAAGCCTGCACTTCCCATTTTTTCATACTTGTCCACCCAATTTCGTACCTGCTGATAAGAACAGTTGTATTTAATAGCCATCGCTCCAAAGTTCCTATCGTGATCTAAGCAGTCTTTCACAATCATCAACCGTTCCTGCGGCGTTGTTTTTCTGGCTTTCTTCATAGATGTACCTCCGGTAAGTTCTTTTAATTCTTTAACTTCATTATACATCTTTATCCAATTCAAAAGTTGAGGATGTTGCCATATCCCGTACTTTAGACATATCTCATCCATTGACCCCAGACCAGAAAGATAGTCCTGTACCGCCTGTATCTTCAAGGCTTTTGGATATTGCCTGATTTTCTTTTGTTCCAGTAATCCCGTTGGGCCATCTGTTTTATAAATCCTAATCCAATCTTGGATACTCCGTTTATTTACACCGCAAGCTTTTGCGGCCCCCCTTTGGCTAAGTTCCCCATTTAGATAACGTTCTACAATCTTTACTTTTTCTGTTGCTTTGATTTTGCTTTTTCTGGACATAAAATACCCCCAAGTAGGTTTTTATATTTTAGTGTCCTACTTGAGGGTATCATATCACATTGTCCGGTGCATTCACAAAAGGAAGAAGGTGAGTATTATGGAAGACTTAACCAAAACGTTTAACAGAAAAATCCATAGAAGCGTTTATTATGGGACTTGAAATCTATAATAAACCTACCATCAAATATAGAATTGAAGGTTTTTCATTTTTTATTGTGAATGCTTGGGAATTAATGCTGAAAGCAACCTTGTTAAAGCGCGGCGAAAACATTTACTTTTCTGATAAGCCAGACAGAACTTTAAGCGTGGAAAATGTAGTGAAAAAGGTCTACACCGACAAAAACACTCGCATCCGATTGAACTTGAGAAAATCATTGAGCTTAGAAATATCAGCACTCATTATATTATAGAAGATTATGAAGTCAAATATGCTCCCCTGTTTCAAGCATGTGTGGTAAATTTTGGGAATGAAATACAGCGTTTTCATAACGTGGACATAACAAAATATATTGCGCAAAACTTTCTTACACTCTCTGCACGATATGAACCATTGTCTAATGAAGAAATTAAGATAAAATATTCTCCTGAAATAGCAGAAAAGTTAATAAAACAATCAAACGAAATCGACGTATTAAGTGCAGAATATAATTCTGACAAGTTCGCTATTAATATCCGGCAGAATCTTTATATCACTAAGAAAAAGAGTGAAGCTGATTTTGTTGTGGGAATAGATTCACATACAGATGCCAAGGTGTCTATTGTTAAAGATCTAAAAGCCCCATCGGATACTCATAAGTATTCTTATAAAAATGTTATAACTTCTGTACAGGAAAGATTAAAAAAGAAAAACATAAAACTCGGATATGATTCCGGTTTTACACAATATGTTTTAAATCTTATTATAGACTTTTACAACATAAAGCAAAACCCAAAATACTCTTACGAGCATGTGATTGGAAATCAGCATTCTTTTACCTACTCACAACAATTTGTTGATTTCATAGTAACCGAAATAGAAAAGAAACCGCAGAAATTTGTGGAAAGTTAAAAAAGCAAAATAAAAAATAAGATAACCCCAGGCACATGGGAATGCTCAGTACAATGTACCTACCCCATTTGGGGATCCAGTGTTTTTCCTTCACAAGTTATCTTACTTATATAATACTAGTATGCTCTATAATTGTCAACTTATGTGCTCAAATTTGTACATAAAAACCGCTCCGGCGCGCCAACACCAGAGCGGCAATGGAATATATCCGTAGATGATACTCCGAATTAAGACAAAAATATTGTATCATCTTCGGGCAGCCACCGCAAGCGGAACACATGTTCTTGCTGGCTGTTATTTTTATACCCAAAATACAAAGGAGATGATGTTATGTGGGTTGAAAAAACAAAATCTGGTAACTACAAATTTGTTGAACGGTACAAGGATTACTTGACCGGAAAAGAAAAGAAAGCCTCCGTCACTCTGGAGAAGAACAATGCATCTGCCCGGAAACAGGCTGCAGAGATGCTGGCCGGAATTATTGCGGAGCGTCAGGCCGCACCTGCTGCTCCGGAGAAAATCACTTTAAAAAACTTGTATCCGAATACCTCGCTTATAAAAAACGAACCGTGAAGCTGTCGACCTATCGCAGAGATTTCTATCAGTGTCAGGCTTTTTGGAAATACTTGGAGAAGATACTCTGGTCAACAATCTCACTGCCAGCTACATCAAAAACCGTTTTATTGCATCCGGCGAGCATAACAGCCGACTGAATGAGCGCCGTGTCCGGCTCATGACTCTGCTTAACTGGGGATTTGAGAACGATTATATCAAAGATGTGAATTTTCTTCGTAAATTAAAACCGTTTCCAGACGATCCTCACAAAGTCAAGATCCAGGATAAGTACATGGAGGACTATGAGTTAGAGGCTGTCCTTAAGACAATGGATCATGAGCGCTGGAAGCTATTTACTGAGTTTCTTGTGCTTTCCGGCCTTCGGATCGGCGAAGCTGTTTCCCTGGACCGAAAAGATGTGGATTTTGAAAATCAATGCATCCATGTTACCAAGACCTTTGACGGCAACAACAAAATCATTACTACACCTAAATCATTTTGCTCAATCCGTGATGTGTATATGCAGCCAGAGCTATTTCAGCTTTGCCGGAAGATCAATATTTTTATCCGCAAGGAAAGCATTTGGCTCGGCTACCGGTCCAACTTGTTTTTTGCAATGACAAGGGTATCTGCTTCAACTATGCCACTTACAACAAATATCTCAAAAAGATAACGCTTGAGGTACTTGGCCGTAAACTTACCGCACATTCGCTCCGGCACACGCACGCATCCTTTCTATTGGCCAGTGGGTGACTATTGATGCGATCTCCCGGCGCCTTAGCCATGAGAATAGCCGAGTAACAAAACGGATCTATCTGCATATCACCCAAAAGCTCAAAGAGCGTGATAATGACCAGATTCGTGATCTCAAGATCATTTAGGGCGAGGGGCAAAAAAAGGGGCAAGATTGCTTCATTCCCCTGTCTATCCCCTACAAAGGGAAAAAATGCGGAAAGCCTTGATTTTCCTGGACTTTTCCGCCTTTTGTATATCCCTTGTTTTCATTCCTACTGCCGCAGACCGGAATCGAACCGTTTTAAATCATCAAAAATACTGAAAGAAAGAGGCTTTGGAGACCGCATCACGTCTGCGGTATTCAAACATTTGTCTCTTACAAACTAAAATTTTTGCTTATGAATGTATCTTGTTCTTTATACGCAAACAGGCTTCTGTGTGCATAATCCAATGTCTTGAAAACGGCATTTGAATTAGTCCACGAATATCTTTATTACACCAATAATCTATCAGCCACATTGCTTATTTTCATTGTCGCTGACTACATTCAACGATTCTAAGTATCCTTTTTTTCTTTCCTCTGGTATTTTTCTTTTCAATTCCTCATAAGATAATAAAAAATCTTGGAAGAATCACAAATATGAAATTTATTACTCGGAATCAGAAAAAAGCTGGCGTACTTATTTACCCGATGAAACCAAACCTAACAAACGCCGTCCTGTTAAGAGGAAGAGTAAAGAGAACCTTGAAAAAGAAATCATCAGATTTTATATTGAAAAGCAGAGAGCTGAAAACCGTCAGAATGTCACACTAGAAGAATTATATGCTGAATGGCTTTTGTATAAAAGAGATTATACTTCCGTAAAAGCAAAAACAATTCAAGAATATGTATCTGAATGGAATAGATTTTTCAAAGATACAGAACTTGTTAAAATGAAGATAGGCGAAATCAAACCAATCACGCTTATCCGCTTTTTCAGAGAAGCTACAAAAGACCGACAGTTCACGCACAAGCGAGTCAGTAATGCCCGTTCTGTTTTGAATGGAATCATGAGTTATGCGATCGAAGAAGAAATTATATCACATAATCCTGTCTCTGATGTGAATTTCAAACAGTTTACCTATAAGCCAGTAGAAGTACAAAGTGACAATGTATTTTCCCGTGATGATACGCATAAGTTATTAAATTATCTTCGGTGTATCATAGAGCCATATTCTCTTGCAATACAGTTATCTTTCTATCTTTTTATCCGTGTTGGAGAAACAAAAGCTATCCGTTATCACGCCTGTTGCCGGCAGACACAATGATCCTTGAATCCGCCTCCAATTTTATGACTGCAGCCAGATTAGATAAATACATCGCTGCAAAGAACTCCTGCCGGATACTGACAGGTTTAATGCTGTTAAAGGCTTCTACTTCAAGCCGGTTCTTAAGCTCCCTGTATTTGCTTTCAACTCCCCAGCGCAGACGGTATAAATCTGGAAAATTCTGCTCGACAATCTGTTCAGGCATCAGATTTGTCACCAGATATTCGGTGCTTCCGTCTTCCAGTAAAAAGTGAATACACCTTAAAGTAAGGGATTCTTTATTACGGGAAGCAGGATATGTAAACAAAGCGTCTTTCTGTTCTGCCATAGCTTTCTTAAATGTTTTTGGCACACGCATAACAAACAGGATTCCTTTGGAGTTTAGATAGCGAAACATGTCCTCGGAAGGGTAGCCCTTGTCAAAAAGTATGACGCTGTTTGGAAACCCGGGCAGAAAATCCACGTGGGATTTGTCCGAATCTCGTTCGTTGTAACGATAAGGATGAAGAGAAACGTCAACCAGAATATCATTCAACACATCATAAAGAACGGATGCGGAAGCAAGGGGTGTCACTATTTCTGTCTTGTTTGGATTGCCCCCAAACACCTTATAATTCTCTTTTGATTCTGGAATCTGTATTGTGCTTCCGTCAACAGCGTAAATATGGAAGTTATTCCATGTGCGTAAATCTGCTGGCCTCAAATAGAACTGCTTTACAGAAAGATGGAATAATTCAAGAAATGCTTTATGAGAAATCCCCTGTCTTGCCTTTGAAACCGCCTGTTTTGATACAAATGGAGGAATCTCAGATGGAAAATTGTCTAAAAACCGGGAATAGTTTATGGGAATGGATTTATGAACCGACTGGAATACAAAGTAAATCAGGTTGGAGAAAGGAAGTTTTCCCTGAACGTGTAAAAGCATTACCGATACGATGCCTTGTCAGGAAATCTACCGATGTGATAAGCTCATATTCAACGTTTCTCTCACTTTTACCTACTGCCGCAGACCGGAATCGAACCGGTACGGGAGATTAGTCCCGCAGGATTTTAAGTCCTGTGCGTCTGCCAGTTCCGCCACTGCCGGCATTTCTCACAAAACGTGTGAATGGGACCTATAGGGCTCGAACCTATGACCCTCTGCTTGTAAGGCAGATGCTCTCCCAGCTGAGCTAAGATCCCGTATATATATAAAAGTATTCTATTGTAAGCGACCCGGATGGGGTTCGAACCCACGACCTCCGCCGTGACAGGGCGGCGCTCTAACCAGCTGAGCCACCAGGCCAAGAGTGGACGTTCAGGGACTCGAACCCGGGACCGATCGGTTATGAGCCGATTGCTCTAACCAGCTGAGCTAAAGGTCCACAATCTAAATGTCCCCTCTAAAGGAAAAAGCCAATGATCGGACTCGAACCGATAACCTGCTGATTACAAATCAGCTGCTCTGCCAATTGAGCCACGTTGGCATCTTTTCTTAAGTTAAACTCACCCAAGAAGTGACTCCGACGGGAATCGAACCCGTGTTACCGCCGTGAAAGGGCGATGTCTTATCCATCCTGCTTTCCTATCCACCACTGTGCTTTCCACTTTAAGGACGTTCGACTCACTATGCTCGAAAGAACCTCGCTAAGTTCCTCGAACAAGCATCGTACTAAGCTCTGCCTTCGCTTCGCTCCTCCTCGCTAAGTGCTCTTGCTTTGGTTAAGCCCTCGATCGATTAGTAACAGTCAGCTACACATGTTGCCATGCTTCCACCTCTGCCCTATCTACCTTGTCGTCTTCAAGGGGTCTTACTCTTGCGATGGGATATCTCATCTTGAGGGGGGCTTCACGCTTAGATGCCTTCAGCGTTTATCCCGTCCCGACTTGGCTACTCGGCCATGAGCCTGGTGGCTCAACCGATGCACCAGAGGTCAGTCCATCCCGGTCCTCTCGTACTAAGGACAGCTCCTCTCAAATATCCTCCGCCCGCGCCGGATAGGGACCGAACTGTCTCACGACGTTCTGAACCCAGCTCGCGTACCGCTTTAATGGGCGAACAGCCCAACCCTTGGGACCTACTTCAGCCCCAGGATGCGATGAGCCGACATCGAGGTGCCAAACCACTCCGTCGATGTGAACTCTTGGGAGTGATAAGCCTGTTATCCCCAGGGTAGCTTTTATCCGTTGAGCGATGGCAATCCCACTTTATGCCACCGGATCACTAAGTCCTACTTTCGTACCTGCTCCACCCGTCGGTGTCGCAGTCAAGCTCCCTTCTGCCTTTGCACTCTGCGAATGGTTTCCGTCCATTCTGAGGGAACCTTTGAGCGCCTCCGATACCCTTTCGGAGGCGACCGCCCCAGTCAAACTCCCCGCCAGACATTGTCCCCCCGCCGGGTAACGGCGGCAGGTTAGAAACCCAATAACGCAAGGGTGGTATCCCAACAGCGGCTCCATAGAAACTGGCGTCCCTATTTCATTGCCTCCCACCTATCCTGTACATGCATTACCGAATCCCAGTGTCAAGCTGGAGTAAAGCTCCATGGGGTCTTTCCGTCCTGGCGCAGGTAACCAGCATCTTCACTGGTACTTCAATTTCACCGGATGCATTGTCGAGACAGCGCCCAAATCATTACGCCTTTCGTGCGGGTCGGAACTTACCCGACAAGGAATTTCGCTACCTTAGGACCGTTATAGTTACGGCCGCCGTTTACTGGGGCTTAAGTTCGAAGCTTCGACTTTCGGCTGACATCTCCCCTTAACCTTCCAGCACCGGGCAGGCGTCAGCCCATATACTTCACCTTTCGGTTTTGCATAGACCTGTGTTTTTGCTAAACAGTTGCTTGGGCCTATTCTCTGCGGCCATATCTCTATGGCACCCCTTCTCCCGAAGTTACGGGGTCATTTTGCCGAGTTCCTTAACAATGCTTCTCCCGTCGGCCTTAGGATTCTCTCCTCATCCACCTGTGTCGGTTTACGGTACGGGTACTCTACAAACAATAGCGGCTTTTCTTGGCAGCCAGC